>Ga0315324_10000520_pt1 | contig 13366 bp, 15 predicted proteins | sample M150021515metaG_FD_203919 | JGI IMG/M metagenome (GOLD analysis project Ga0315324, IMG submission 203919) | Ammonia-oxidizing marine archaeal communities from Monterey Bay, California, United States - M1 500m 21515 | ecosystem: Environmental > Aquatic > Marine > Intertidal zone | place: USA...
GAAGGGTGTTTGGTTTATTAGTTCTTTTTCTTTGTTTTCGTATTCTTCTATCCAACTTGTATCAAATAGGTCCTCCATTATATATAAATCGGTTTTATATATAATCAATCTAACTCATCTTCCATATCTCCGCCTAATGCTTCGGTAAAATCATGCATTTTGTCATATTCCCAAGAATATAGGTAGGGGTTACCTTCGTAATATCCTCGGTCCCATTCATTCATTCGGTTGATGCCATATCTCATATCATCCTCTTGTTTATATATATTATTTCTCTCGTCTAGTTCTGCCATTTGTTCCTCTGCTTCTAGAATATAAAGATTATCATACATCTCATTATCTGCTATAATGTTTTCTTCTTGTTCATATGGTGCTACGATATGTTCCCAATTCTTTTGATTGATTGCTTTCCCTTCTCGGCATAATGCGGGGAACTGTGCGTTTGAATAACTATATTTGGGTACCCGATGAGCTCTACCAAGCCTGTAGAGCTGTCGGCTTTGTTTGCGGTATCGGTTGTTGTTGTTGATATACATATCTATTACTTTATTACTATATTATTAATATGTTTTCAATTTTTTATAAAAATAAAAATAAAAAATTGAAACACATTGGTCTTAGTTGATAATAGATAATCATGACCGCTCTCACTACCACCGCTCTAATTATGTTTGTTATCTGCCAACCGATTTTCGGCTCCATATTTGGGGCATATAAATGCCCTGAAGGACATAGATGTGTCCGATACCGGGGAGGCTCTTTACTAGACAAGATCGATAACCCTGGTTGGAATTTTCATGAACCGTTCCTTACTACCGCCGTACCCATTGAAATTATCTACCAAACCGATACCTTACTAGATGTCGCTTGCGCGTCTAACCAAGGTAGCAAAGTTCATTTTGATATTGACGTCATTAATAAACTGGACTCCTCTGATAAATGCATTTTGAAAGTAATCAAAGGATATGGACTGAAATATGACAAGCCTCTTATTTACGATTATATTCCGAGTGAAGTAGATCAGTTTTGCAAGAATTACCCCCTCGATGATTTGTATATTACCAAGTTTGATGAATTAGATAATATCTTACATGCGAAACTAGAAGAGAATCTCAAGTCGTATGGCGTGGACGATTGTATTAGCGTTAAAGGTATTCGTTTGCGTAACAAGCGAGTATCAGCGGAGATGCAGCAACGCTATGAACGTACAGAGCAACTTAAAAAAGAGCAAGAACATGCCAAGCAAGATGCGTCTAAACAAAAGATTCTTCAAGCCACCGCTCATGAAACTGCTAGAGCAATGGCCGAACAAGAGAAACTCACTCATCAATATGGCATTGAACGAACCCTAGCCGAAGCCAAATCTAAAGCGGAAGTTCAATCCATTAATAACCTAGCCGAGCGTAAGAAAGTCCTCATCGCCGCTAAATCTGCCTCTCAAGCCACGATGCTTGAAGCCGAAGCGAATAAAAAACTGCTAACCGAAGCATATTTGGATGCTAAACGATCCGACGCCCTACTAAACAACGCTAAATTAATTATTGACCCCACCGTCTTTACCAATTCCCACTCCTACATGCCCTTGAATATGCTTGGATGACTATCTAGGGTGTTCTCCCGCTTCCTATAAAGTATTTTAAATAATTGAATAAATAATGAATTTCATTAAAAATAATATATTTTTTATTATATAATGGCCGGTGGACTATTTGGAAAACCATTTGCCCTAAACCCAAAATGTATTGTATTTTCTATTCTCGTGATGGCAATCTTTTTATTTAAACCTGAATTTAAAACGAATAGTGCTTTAGGGATTGCTCTTTTTATCATATTTGTTCTCTCTTATGTCTCCATGGCTTGGTATGATGCTTTTTTTGATTGCCGGATATTACCTCTTCAGCGTGGAACGGCTGGTGGCATAACTGCCCTATTTAAACCCCCTCCACATATGCCTGAAAAACAAAAACCAAACACATCCGATAAACTAGAGGGACCAGATAAACGAAAGAACCACATACTGATATATTTAATGCACCTCGTACTAGTTGTCCCCATATTAGCCTATGTAGCCATCTATCGCAAATCCATCAATCCTATTACCTATCCCCTTTTACTGGCGCTTGCGGTATTTACTGGAGCATATCATGGAATACAATTGCTTTACACATAATAAATTTATATACTATTATATATATATATATGCCGTTAACCAACGCTATGCGAAATGCTAAACGCGATGCTTATCTGGAGGACATCGCTTATCATAAAGGGATAGTTCGTAAACTATTAAAAGAAAAAGAGTCGGTTGAAAATTCAGCACTAGTGCACCCTCTAGTAGAGCAAAAGATAGCAGAATATGAGGATAAGTTATCTAAACTCTCCAGATTCAAAAAATATGATAAGAATAAACATACCAAATATGTTAAAGAATATCGTCTAGATTACGACCATAAACCTATATCTCCCTTTAAACAGTCTATACCCTATCCCGTTTCCCCGGATCATATGCCATATACGATTGAAGATGCAGTCTCCGGTGCTAGAAAACAGGTAAAAAACTTATTAAATAATGAATTAACCTATATTATTGCTGCGCACGGAAGAGGAGCGATAAGTTCTGACCAACGATCATCCGGTTATCCGGAAAAAATCTATAGTGGCCAGTTTTTTCAAGGTACACTATTAGAACTAGATAACTTTAACTTCGGCAGTATTGTACCCGATCACTGTCAATTGGTTGGAAAAGTTGGCGAAAGCCATCAACAAGCATTAGTGCGAATATTACAGGATACCATCTATGGTAACCATTTAATATATAGTAAATGTAAAATATTTGATAGTACACGAGGAAAATATTGGTTTCCCAATTTAATATTTGCAGGCGGAGACTTTATTGCTACTATTTGTCGGATCGATAAAAAAAATAATACTTCCTATTTTCCATTAATGCCTGCTAGAAGAAAACAAATAGACTTAAGGTCTATATTAAAAACGATACATGATCGTGAAGGAAGCGATGTTCCTATTAATGTTATATTTAATAACTGCATGCATTATTTAGAAGGACAGTTGACCTCGGACGACATCTCCGATCAATTCAACTGTCGGGGGAATAAATTTGCCTATGGAATTAATAAGAGCCGTCGTCGGCGTCGGCGTCGTCCCAAAAAAAGCCGCCGTCGTCGTCGTCATTACCGTCGTAGTAAACGTAACTAGTCTCTTTCTACGCCCATTTAATTTTAGATAATTGCAGTTGTGATCGGATATTATCTATTTTACCTCGCGCATTAAGTTCCATTTGTTTACTATGAATGGTATATTTTTTAGACCTAATTCTAAGTAATGTTAGCGCTAGTGCATCTAGTTGATTATTAATTCTACGATGCTCGTTTTTTTGATTCAATCGTTTGTAATTTTGCATCCCGTAGTATATATATTTGATATTCTTTTATATCTTATTATATTATACTTACTATGACTGCTGTGTTATTTGAATAATAGAGAGTTTAAGGGAACAAGCTATTCCTATAAATAATATGGCGGCTACATAGAACCATAATCTCCTATTTTTATCGTTTTCAGAGGTTCCTTTCATAAATTCATTCGTAAATCCCCATATTAAAAAACTAATAACGGCGATGATATATACCATATGATTTAATTGAGTGATGGTTGTCATAAAGGGTAGGTATTTTTTGGTTTTAAGATCAAATATCATTATATATAGGTGAGATTTATTCTCTCGGATTATTTAAGCAACGTCCATTTATAATATAACACACCAATGGTTAAATTTTTATTTGTAGGTATAATATATGTATGCTATTAGTGTGATACCCTATTTGACTGGAGAGAAATATGTGAAAATATTTACGATTGATAAGATGCCTACATGCAAATTAGCCCAGAAATGCATCCCAATAAGTCCTCCTAAATTGTCACCGTTTACGGATGATTCTAAATGTATTATTGCCTTTAAAAGTTTCGCCTATCCCCACCAGGTTATGAGATTGGAGGAATTAACTGATTTAATGTATTTGTTAGACCATAGCCACTATAAAATAGATTATCAGTTGTCTAAACTAATGCTCAAGAACGAGGACCTGCATAATAGAAAGGTGTTGTTTTATGTTGAGAAAAATAGAAAAAATTGAATTAATTATAATATGATTATTTATATTATAATGAGTACCAAAAAAAAGTGTGGATTTGATAATAAAACTCGCCGCTGTAACAGTAAATCTACGGCTAGTCCCGAATTATGTACCGTAGGCGCTAAAAATTATTGTAAGTTGTTAAAAAAGGGAAAGGCACCCTCTCCTGATCCACCACCCGCTCCACCTGATTATTCCCAGTTTCAAATAGGTCAAAGTCAAGGAAAAACGCAGCATGGCATCTCTCTTTCATTACTTAAAAGTGCTCTCCAAAAATATATTAGGCGGACGGAAATCGATAAAGCCATTAAATGCCTATTAGAAGTGGAAACCCTTTTAGTATTAGAAAATGCGGATGAGGCTACCACTGCGGCATTTAATGCTCAAAGTACTCAACCTGCTGCCCCGTTCGCTAAAAAAAACCTGAATCAGTTCGGTATTAAAACTAGAACTAACATGGCGAACCGTTTACTGGTTATATGTTCAGAGGAAGTAAATATTAATGATAATCCTAATTTACCTGCCGCAGTATTAGCCCTCTATACGCGATGGAAAGAAACTAGAACAGATCCTGCCGCAGTTAATAACCTGATTCAAATCGTACTTCTCTTGGGTAATGCTAAAAAATGTCGTTTAATAAGTTATTTGAAAAGCACCTTTTCATTAGCGCCATGCTATGTAAAAGATGTGGAGACTTATTCAGAGTTTTATGATAATAGGGTATTGCAAAAGTATGGGGCGCTTGATAAGAGAAGTAGTTCGTCCGAGTATACTTTGGAAACCTTTAAAACCCATCTAACAGAAAAGAATACGGAAAAACTATTTAGGTGTTTGGGTGTACTATGCAAAGATGTAAAAGGCATTAAAGGTTTATTTAGAGATATTTGGAAATATATATTAACGATTTCTCAGGAGCCGAGTATTGCGGCGTTGCATCAAATATATAGGATGATGACGCATCAGGAAACGCCCATTTATTTGTATCATGCCTTATTATTAATTCTTTATGCTGATAGATTGGATTGGTCGGTTGCGGTAGAAGTGGTTAAAACACCTACAATCACATTATTGCAATCAGTAGATGAGATACATGATGAGTATGTGGTAGATCAGCATGTGAAGGGGTCAAAAACACTAGCTAGCCATATTAAATTGTTAAAAGAGAGTTTTTATATAGATCCTGAAAGGTTAAATGTGACCTTTTTGAAGGATGAATACGAGTCTATTTACCGAGATGTTAAAATAGGGGTAGGATATTATGAAGAGAATAAGGTATTTCCAACTGCGGTCCAATTGGAGTTTTATATCAACTATTATTTTGGCCCACCTCTTTCTTCCAAGGATATGGAAGACGCATCTAAAATGAGAGAACTAGATCATTTATTAATCATTACTAAAATTCCGCTAACGGTAATTGAGAATTCTGAAAAATTTGAGGAGTTTTTAGGAGGATTGCCGTTAGCGCAGCAGCGGACGAGTAGTAATAAAAAATTCACGTATATAGACTTTGAGAAGGAAAGAATAATTAAGGGTCCATATAGTAGGACGGATTTTGCGATGATAACAGCGCTCAAATATAATTTTGTATTGGAGTTATTGGATAATAATACCAAATCTAAAACGGGGTGGAAGTGGAAGGAGTTATTACAAGATGGAGAGAATTATTATATGGTTACTGATTTTGTGTCAGATAATTACATGAAAGATGCTGAAGAGCGAAAAGCCTTGTTGGTTCATAAAGATAGGGAGACGTGGGTAGGTGGAAAATCATATTACTATTTTGAGAGAAATAGTAAAGCATTGGGGTATAGAATAAAAGATTTAGTGGATGATGATATACTGGTTGAGGATACCGTGAAAACTACTAGCATAAAAAATGATACCTTGCAGCACTTTTATTTAAGGTATATATTAGGTATAGGCGATACATCCGTATCGAATGTCTTGGCGGTGGATAAGCCTGGAACATCTCAAGTAATTGCTGGAATAGATTTAGAAGAAATGCGAAACAAGTTTGATGATACTGGCAGTATTTTAAAACTACTGATAGGAAAAGAAGTAAAAAAACAGAAAGCATTATTTGATCCTTATTTATATAATATTACATTAGTCAACTGGGCGCAACCTAAATTAAAGACGTGTTTTCATAAGTTATTTTTGGCAGAACAGGTGAATATGATGTTAGAGAGAGATGCCATGCTTAAAAAGTTATTAGCGAAAGAAATATAAAATAATTATATTATATATAATGAAACCAACCCGACGTTCTAACCGACGTTCTAAAGGACATTCTAAAGGACATTCTAAACGACGTTCTAGCCGGCCTTTTAGCCGACCTTCTAAACGCGCAAAAAAAGCAGGAGAGTTTATTAAAGCAGGCTCATACGGTTGTGTTTTTAGGCCGGCACTAAAATGCAAATCAGACACAAAAAATACGCAATATCAAACCGGCTATATTAGTAAACTAATGAATAATGAAGCGTTTAATGAGGAGGTAAACAGTGTAGAAAAAATTTCTACAATATTTGAGACAGTTGGTGATGATGCATGGGTTAATAAATATTTTATTGTTCCTAAAAGATCGGATGGATGTTCTATTGATATAAAGAATGTCTCTAACAAACGATTTATTCATAACTCTAATGTGATTACCAAACGTTTTCCTTGTGACAAGCAATGGAGTGATATTGCTGCGGAACCCGAGTCATATAAATTATTAAATATGCCTGACGGAGGAATAGATTTTGAGGATTATTTAAAAGACATAAAAACACTGAATTCTACCCAATTTAATGTAATAAATAATGCATTAATTGACCTTTTAGAAAATGGTATTTCTAAAATGAATAATTTCAATATATATCATTTAGATATAAAACCCCCTAATATGGTATATAATGAAACAACCGGGCAAATGAGATTAATAGATTGGGGATTTGTACAGCATATAAATAAAGGTGAAATACATACCCCGCGTGAGTTGAATAGAACGCTAAATAATATAATTCCAATAGGAACATTATATTATGGAGCCCATTTTGGTAGTGGTATATTATCATATAACTTCCAAAATCTTAAGGTTGATATGGCCATTAATTTTTTTACAGGTCATTTGACGGAACACAAATTAAAATATCTAAAAATGTACTTGATCAACCCCGTGTCTACCTTTGCTTCTGAAACACAGGTAGTAAATAGCATAGCCAATAATTACAAAGTCATCATACAACAATCTAAAATGGATTATTTTAAAAATATATTTTTACCAAATAGTGACATTTTTGCTTTTATACTTATATATTTACAACTTTATAACAGGGTCGAGTCGCATGAAATTAAACGAAATATAGAGAAATTAATTAAAAACTATGTATTATCTGATACCTATTCTAGCATTCGATATAATATAGAAGACTTGGTGAAATCACTGCAAAATCTAGGGACTCATACCACATTATTAGACCGAAAACTAGACGAAGGAATAATAACTCCCGCGGAATATACTTATTTATTACAAATGAGGAAGGCTCAAAAGGTTCTGTCTTTATCTCCTAAATCTAGCACACCAGCGTCAGCCTCCCTAGAAAAACTTATTAAAGATCATACAGGTAATGACTCCGCCGCCGCAGGCATTCGACGAACGACTAAAAAGAGGCGAAATAAGCGAGAGAAGCGAAAGACTATACATCATAAACGGAGAAAGTAATGATATTTATTATTCATTTGTTTAAAATAAAAATTGATTTATATTATAGTATTATACTATAAATCAATGGATTCATTATTAGTGGAAGAATATATTGCGTCATTGAATAATGCTGAAAGTAAAGCCTTAATGATTGCGCAGGATCATTTGGGTTCATCCTTTGATATTGAAAAAAGTATTGGATTTTTGGAATATATAGAGAACAAATAGGGATAAGAGTTTCTAGGTTATTCTCGCTTGAGTCTTAATTATGTTGATGTTATCTCCGCCGGTCCTCATCCAGTTCGGATAATGGTTCTTTACTTCTTTTTCTTGATCTTGATCTTGCGATAGCCTTGGTTATTGTCATTGTTCTTTTTCTTGCCGAAGGCTAACATACTTTCCATCATGTTAGGTTGTTCTTTCGCTTTATCTCTTATTTCGGTTATTTTTTTGTTATTTTTAAAAAACAGACCTTTCATGTTATTGTTTAACTCTTTAGTATAGTTACCTAATAAATCGTTATTCACTTTAATAGATTCTAGAAATTCAACAAACGCATCACTTAATTCGGGCATTAAACTAGCAATAAAAATATATAATTTTAGTCGGTCTATTAGAGGAATGGATGTCGCAATTAACTTATTTAAATAAGTTAGTGTTAGTGGATCGAGTGTATCATACATTTCATTTAAAATTGTAACTATGTCTGGATTTTTATCTCTTAATATATTTTCTAATGATGATAGAAACTCTGGTTGTTCCCCGAACTTTTTATATTCGCGACTAGAAAAATCTATTGGATCGGATGTTGTGTCATCTATCGCATTTTCTAAATAAATTAAATTATTGGATTCCTCCTGTTTTTTTTGAAACTCTAGTCCACTACCATGTTTGGAATTTCTGATATTTGAGTGTGCGTCTGTTATTTTTGAGTGTGCGGCTGTTATTTTTGAGTGTGCGGCTGTTATTCCCGAACTTATATCATTGTTTGTCTTCGTTATCCTTTGGTTTGCGCCATGTAGCATAGGTGCTGTAGCACTGGATGCATTCGTTATTATAGAATGTGCTACTGGGGCTTTCTTCCCTAATGTGTTTACGATGTTCTTCTGCGCATTCGTCGCTTTTTTATCCCTCTCCGCCTTCGCCGCCTTCTCCGCCGGAGTCGGCACCGCCTTCGTCGGCATCGCCTTCGTCGGCATCGCCTTCGCCGCCTGTTTCGCTTCCTTCGCCGCCTGTTTCGCTTGTTCTCTTCTACTCTTTGCTTCTTTCTTCTGATCTTTCTTAGTATTGGATGCCAGTAGTTTTATTTTTTTAACTTCTTTGGTCAACTCTTTGTACTTATTTATTTTAGCCTTCAACTCTTCATTGTTTTCTAAGTCCTGAATCCCCTTCTCTGGTTCTTTAATCTCTAGTTCTTTAATCTCTTGTTCTAGTTTAATTAACTCTGCCTCCTTACGTCTCTTATCACTTTCTGATACAGTCCCCCCTTGTTGGTAGTAAGCGGGAAATTTCGCCGCCAACTTTTTCAATCTCCCCTCATCTGTACTTAATTTAGTTGCATCTGCCGGTAATTTCATTATGTTTATATGTTCCTTTTGTAGTTCTTTGGCCATTGCCGTTAACGTCTTTAAGTCTTTTTCTAGGTCTGTAATATCTGTAGTTAATTTCTCGGTCTTTGCGCTATTCTGTATTCTCGTCTTTTTTGCCCCTTTAGAGGAGGTCCTTGCTGTTTGAATATATTTTGTTAACTTCTTTATTTCTGCTGTTAACTTATCTTTGCGTTTCTTTAGTTCGCTGTTTTTGGCCTTTAAATCGTCCGCTATTTCGTCCTCCAAATTGTAACTAAAACTGGTGTTTAAATATGAGGTATTCTTTCTTTTTATTCCATATTTTTGGTCCCAAGTCTCATAATAAGACTCCTCTAACGCGTCATCTAAACTACTAATTGATAATAATAATTTCCACGCTAATAATTTAGAAAAATCTAATTGATCCCCCATATACTATTATTTAGATTTTTCTTTTAATTGTTTGTAGGTAGAAAAATCAATATTAATAATATTAAAGGTTGATGGTTCTGGCGTAGGCTTATATTCTTCTATTTTACCCCCATATTTAAACTTTAAAAAATTATTCTTAATGGATAACTTTTTTAATAGTTGAGCACGACAATCTTTTGCTTCCACAAACAGAGAATTAGTTGAAGTAGTAGATAATTTCTCTTCTGCTCTTTTGGTTAGCCGACTACTTTTTTCTAGTTCTTCATATAAATCCACATACAAATGATAACAGTCAAAATCTATAATATATTTTCGGGCTACCGTTTCTAAAATTCTATAAGGAACATGGTTTCTATCACAATACCACATAAATCCTTTATATTCATGGTTATAATACATCTTTATTAAACCTAGAGGTGTCTCTTCCTCCAAGATTTTGTCTTTTAATCCTTCTAAATCTTCCTCTGATAATAAGCGTTGATCCAACGCTTTAAGTTCTTCCGTATATTTTTTATCATACTCTTCCTTATCGGTCGGAGTTATATTTAAATCTTCATCGTCTCCTGCTTCTGAATGGGTTTCTTCGTCTTTTAATTTAGTTGGATCATATACTACATATGACACTATTACTGCTGCAATTAACGCACCGGTTCCGCCTATCGCAAGTAACTTGGTGGTGTTTCCTAGCCATTCAGTAATACTCATAATTATATTATTATACCATCTATTATTTAAGTTGTTCTTTTCGTAGGTCAAATAAACTAGATATTTCTTTGTTTAATGCTACTACTTTAATTCGCTGGTAAGAGTGGTTTTTGTTGTCGGGATGGAGGCAAACTAAATACATGTCTTTTATTTGTTTATTATAATTTTGCTCTAATATTGCTTTATAGGTATTTAATTGTAAGCAATAGTGCCAATAATTAGTGTCTGGTATGTGTTCTATACATTCTGTTTTTGAAAATTTATTCCAGGATGAGGTTTTTTTGATTTCTTTGCTACGTTTCCAGTCATATATAGAGAGAGTCCCATCTTCATTTTCAAAAATCATATCGATTGATCCTGCTAATTTTAGTTCTTTGTCGTATATCATCCATTCAGTACGATATGGTTTTAGATGCTTGAATCTAGTTGCAAATGCTTTAAAATATTCATATTCAATGGATTTATTTGAGGATTCGATATTATTATAGAAACATTCAATATCATAGTGCATATTTGTACCAGCAGTTGCAGCCGCTACTCTATTTTCTTCCCAACCTGCTTTTATTTCTTTAGGGGTTTGGCCATAATATTTGCTCTTGGGCCAGTTTTTGGATTTCATCATATTATTAATAATATTATTAGCATTAAAAGGTTCAAAATGTTGGTGGTTAAAAGTAGTAACGGATGTATAAGATGAATCTCCGTGTATGGTATAAATGTGTGGACCTTCCTCAAAGGTAATATAATTATCATTGGGGTGGGGGTGTTGGTTAGAGAGATAATCCATTGATAATAACTATTGATGGGGAGATATTAATTTCAATTATCGTATTATCTATTTTTTTTGTGTGTGATTTTTTTGTTGGGTTTGTTCTTTTTTAGAGATTTGGGTTTATTATAGTTGTGTTTTACCTTTTTAGAATTTTTGTTTACTATATGTTCTTTTATACGGTTTTTAAGCGTCTTGTTATATTTAGGATTATTACGTTTCGGGTTATTAAAATAGTGGTCTATATCTTTATTGGTCACTACTCTGGACGATTTTCGGTTGGAAGTTCTATTTTTGATATCTATTTTAGGCAAATCTCGTGCCTTTATATTAATGTTGATGCCTCCACCCTGAGTAATATCTACTCCATCTGTAATATCTACGCCTCCTATAAAATCCCTAGTAGAGGAGTTATTATGTTGGGTCATATAAAATAAATATATAAAATAAATATATATGGACAACCTACATAGACCAGTTAGTATTTTTCTACCCATTAAACCCCCCTCAACTACTAATAATATTGCTGGGAAAAAAGATAAAGTTACTAAATTAGATGAATATCTTTCACCTGCTTTTTTGAAAGATTATTTTTCTAAGAAGTAATATAACATGGACCTAGATGAATACGGCCCTGTACCCGGACGATGTAGAAAAGGTTATAAAAAGAATAACATGTGTCATAAAACCATGAAATCTAGTTCATTAACTGCGAATAAGACCTTAAAAGTTCCCCAGGAACAGTATGGACCTGTACCCGGACGATGTAGAAAAGGTTATAAAAAGAATAATATGTGTTATAAAACCATGAAATCTAGTTCACCTAAAAAAAACATTACCTTAAAAGCCACACAGGCAGAGGATACGAAACAGGAAAAGGAGGAGGATAAAGAGAAGGAAAAGGAGGAAGAACCTGAGGAGGAAAAGGAGGAGGAAAAGGATGAAGTTACGCAACAAGAACCTGAGGAGGAAAAGGAGGAGGAAAAGGATGAAGTTACGCAACAAGAACCTGAGGAGGAAAAGGAGGAGGTTACGCCTGGGTTTGGTAGTTTATTATCAAAGGTTATAAATAAAATGATTAGTCCGTCTAAACCATCCGAGTCTGAAAAGGTAGAATCTATTAAATTATCTCCCGAAATGTCTAAAATACTAACTAATAAGGATACTCCTATGCCGGAAGATAAAAAATTGAAAACAAAACAACTTAAAATAGTAACACCAACTAAAATGACAATGTACAACGAAGCGTTTATTAAGTTACTACAAGAACTAGAAACATTTAGGCGTTCCACAGGAGAGTCTTTTCGTGCGCGAGCATATCATAAGGCCGCGGAAACGATCATGTTGATTGAGGAACCTATTACTTCTATAGAACAAGTTAAGGACAAACCCGGTATTGGTAAAACTATATTGGATAAATTACAAGAATATTTAGATACTGGAGAAATTGCAGTATTGAAAAAGCATCGTAATAACCCGATTCATACATTTACGAAAATATATGGAGTAGGGCCAAAAAAGGCACAGGCATTTATAAATTTAGGGATTAATTCCTTAGATGAATTGCGTGAACAACAGGATTTATTAACCACATCACAAAAATTAGGTCTACAGTATTTTGATGATTTGCAACTACGTATTCCTCGCGCAGAGATTGAGGCATATAAACAAATTTTTGATGAAGTATTTGATTATGAGAATGCTGAATATCACATTGTTGGGTCTTATCGGCGAGGAGTGGAGGAATCGGGTGATATTGATGTGATTTTAACAAATAATAAGCCATCTATTTTAAAGGATTTCGTTAAGCGATTGAAAGCTAAGGGAGTGATTCTTCATATATTGGCGAATGGAGCTAAGAAAAATTTAGTCATAGGACAATTAGACGGTAAACCCGCCAGACGACTTGACTTTTTGTATAGTCCACGCGAAGAATACCCATTTGCCCTCTTGTATTTTACAGGAAGCGCAACGTTTAACGTGATGATGCGCCAGAAAGCCCTAGATATGAGTTATACCTTAAATGAACATGGCTTTCATAAAATGGTAG
>Ga0315324_10000521_pt1 | contig 13363 bp, 1 predicted proteins | sample M150021515metaG_FD_203919 | JGI IMG/M metagenome (GOLD analysis project Ga0315324, IMG submission 203919) | Ammonia-oxidizing marine archaeal communities from Monterey Bay, California, United States - M1 500m 21515 | ecosystem: Environmental > Aquatic > Marine > Intertidal zone | place: USA...
TGCCTCAATGAAGATTTTAGAAATTAAATCGCAAACAAAAAACTCTGCTTTGGTCAAAGCATATCTGAATGGGCCAATGGCTAAATTGTTCACCGGAAATGATGATGTTTGGTGGGTATCTCCAACTCATCTTGGTACCAAAGGAATGACAATGACTATTCGAGGCACTAGAGAGGCATTACGCAGAATCCGTGACAACTTTTCTCAATTGATGGGCAATGGGTTTAGCGTCAAACTAGGAGCCGAATCGCTTCACAGTCCTGAATTTGTCGATATGCTTGCAGATAAGCAAAGAATCGTTCTTGACAAAGCGATTGAAATGGGATATTACAGCAGGCCAAGGGGATGTACTCAACGTGATATCGCTGAAGTTATGAATATAAAACAGGCTACCGTTAGTGAACATCTTCAATCAGCAGAAGCGAAAATTATTCATTCCATCGGTAATTAGTAACGGCCCTATCATGAATGGGCCTCAACCTATGCCCTAGGTACGTGCACGCGAGGCATGCGCCCAGTATCTCTTCGCACATCTGCCCTAATGCTAACTCTAATCATGGTGCTAATGCCCTTGACGCCGTTTGCAGGTCAAGAGTTCGAATCGGGTGGCCAAGTCGAAGAAACACTCGATGAAGAAATCATCATGAGTTCGGGCACTACTGGAAATGCCGATTCATTGGCATTTGGTTTGCAATCCGGATGTGCTGTCGGCGCATCTGGCAACATCAAGTGCTGGGGTGACGGTAGTGACGGTCAACTCGGCTTAGGAAATACTCAGAATATTGGAGATAGTTCTGATGAAACTGGCACTAACCTCCCGTTCGTAAACCTAGGAACAAACGCATCGGTTGACAAAATTGTCATGGGTGAAAGCCATTCATGCGCCCTATTCACCAACGGCTCAGTCAAGTGTTGGGGAGAGTCCTCAGTCCTCGGCCTGGGCTACTCATCAAGCAATGGAGGATTCGGTGACGGATACCTAGAAACCGGCGACACACTACCATTCATGCAATTCCCTACCGGCCGCACTGCAACAATGCTAGAAGCTGGAAAGAGCCACACCTGTGCTGTAATGGACAACAACGATTTGATCTGTTGGGGAGATAACAGCAAGGGCCAACTTGGCCTTGGAGACACTGACAAGAGAGGAGACTCGGCTGGAGAAATAGGCACGAACTTCGCAGTAACCAGCGTACCAACTGGACGAACTGTCGACAGCCTAGCACTGGGCTGGGACCACACTTGTGCCATTTGGGACAACGCTAGCGTTTCTTGCTGGGGTGGAAATGATAACGGCCAGCTAGGTCTTGACTCAACCGCTGACATCGGTGATGGAGCCAGTGAAATGGGAGACTATCTAGCATTTGTTACTCTACCTTGGTCTGTAACTCATCAAGTGTTTTACTCGGCAACACAGATCACTGCAGGAGATGGTTTCACATGTGCAGTACTCCAAAAACCGGGGACGACCACAGGCGTTTATTGTTGGGGTCTAAATGACTACGGGCAGTTAGGTGTAGAGTCTACTACGAATGCAGGCGATGGTGCTGGAACATCTATGAGTTCAATCACTGAAACTGACTTAATGGCGAGTACCATTATTGCATTGGATGCTGGTGAGGACCATGTCTGTGCAATAGTGAGGCTCACAAGTGGTAACCAACCAGTAAAATGTTGGGGAAATGGTGCAGATGGACGCCTTGGATATGGAAGTCAAGACAGCAGAGGTACAGGTCCTGGTTCTACTAATGGAATGGGTTCTAACCTAGGATATGTTAGACTAACTTCCTCTTCCACCTTCTCTTCCTATACGGCTTTCGGCATCGAAGCAGGTTCCGGTTCAACTTGTGTAATCATTTACTATTCTGTAAATACTAATGATGTAATATGCTGGGGGGCTAATGGAATCGGCCAGTTAGGCTATGGTGATACTGAAGACCGCGGAGATGGGGTAACCGATCTACCATTTGTGACTGAACTTGCATTAGAATTGGATGAAGAAGCCATGGAGAACACTTGCAATATTCTTGGAGTTCCAGAACATAGAGACGAACTTGATAGAAGGCTCGATTCTGATTCAAGCGACACTGGTGACTTGATTTCGATGGTCGAAATCCCAACTACCGGATGTCCAGCAATTGCATACTACGATTCTGGAAGCAACAATGTAAAGTTCGCTGCTTACGATAACGGAATGTGGGCTGTAGAAACCTTAGGTAGTGATTCAGGAATAATCGATGTTGACATCGCAATAGATGCTAATGGTAACCCTCACATTGTTCACATGACTTCAAGTGGCACAGACAGAGTTTCCTACACCACTAAAGTAAACGGAATTTGGACCGAAGATACCTTGACTGGTATGGATGGCACTGAAGAATTGTCATTATCAATTGATTCAAACGGAGACTTGAGACTTCTAACTGTCACAACCACTGAATTGGTTGAATCCACATGTTCAAGCAGCTGTTCCAGCATTTCAAACTGGGCAAACAGTAACACTTTAGTTGCCTCAGCGAGCATTGTTGACTCTTCTGGAGACCATTCTGTTCACATCACATCTTCTGGACTGTATTACTCGGATTCTCTGGGAACTCCTGCTCTTGTTTCAACAGATGTTTCATCTGCATATATGGCTACGAGCATGGATGTTGCACCAGATGGTACAATTTCGGTTGCTCACACAAATGATGCTTACCAAACATACTATTCTTCATGTTCAAGCGGTTGTACTTCTGCATCTTCATGGAGTACTGAATTAGTATCCAATGATACCTCTAGCGAGGTAGTCTTACAATTTGATGGCGATGTCACTCCTTGGATCCTTCTAACCCACAACACAACAGGTGCCACCCTATTCATAATGGACAATGCAGTATGGAACAGCCAAGCAATATCTGCATGGCCAGGCGCTGCTGATTCATTCGGTTTGATGATCAACTCCGCAGGATATGTATTCACTTCTCTTCACCTAGTTAACCCTGGAGAATTATGGGCAGTAACTAACCCTGCAGTTGCAGGTTCTGGTTTGTATGTAGACGCAGATGGTGACGGTTGGACAGGAATGAATGAGGTGTCTTGTGGAACTGACCGCATGGATTCTTCATCTATTCCAAGCGATTTCGATGAGGATGGTCGCTGTGACTCAATGGATACAGTCAACAATTTACCTGCAGTAGGGGACTCAAGTGTTCTTACTCAGGGAGCAGACTTCGCATGTGCAATTCTTGACAATGGCGAAATCTATTGTTGGGGAGATAACTCATACGGAAAACTGGGAGGATCTGCTTCTGGAACTTCATGGCCAACTGGCTTTGAAGCAGTGGACATAGATGCTGGAGAAAACCACGCTTGTGCACTTTCATCCGCTGGAGAGATTATGTGTTGGGGTAGAAACAACATGGGACAGATTGGTACAGGAGCAATCTCAACTTCAGAAAGTCCTACTGTTCTCACACTACCTAATAATCATCAAGCTGCTGACTTAGCAGTAGGTACAAACCACAATTGTGTTACAACCACAACCAGTCAGATTTACTGCTGGGGCGATGGTGAAGATTCTCAAACTGGAGAATATTATGTAACTGATGCGTCTGCAGGCTATAATGATGACTTTGAGAACGCAAATCCTTCTTCAATATGGACTATTGAAGGGTCGGCTGGAACATTTGGCACCCAATGGACCATAGATACTAATGATTCATCTTCAGGTACAAGTTCGTTCAAATCTAATGGCCACGGTTCAAATTCCGATGTTGGATTTTCGATTACATCGCAGTTCCAAAGCGGAATGGTCTCATTCGATTACAAGACTGATACGTGCCCAACCCTAAGTGGTTGTAATGACAGGTTATCATTCTCTATTGACGGAATTGAAGTCAACTCTTCAAAAGGTCAAATGAGTAATTGGTCTACTTACAACACAAACATCACGACTGGAATGCATACTCTAAGATGGTCATTCATTAAAGATGGAAGTGCTGTCAATGATGCTAATGGTGACTATGTTGGAGTCGACGACATTCAGATCCGAACTGGATTTAGAATTGAAAGTGGAGGCATCATAGAATCTCCAGGAATAATGAATTTAGATGCTGGAGGATTACCACAATCCATTACTGCAGGTGAGAGACATACTTGTGTTACCAATCATCTGAATGATGTTTATTGTATGGGATATAATGGTGGTAGTAGCAGAATGGTTCTTGGCAATTCAAGTACCACTGCTACAAACTCTTCAACACTAGTAAAGGTCGATATTGGTCTTGGAACCGATTCAGTACGCACTGTTACTGCTGGTTATGACACCTCTTGTGCTATCTTAGACAACAGTACGCAAGCAGTATGTTGGGGCCAAAGAAGCGACTGGAGTGATTCTGATGGGGCAACTAGGTCAGGAGAATTACTTCTAGGTTCATCTACACCATCCAATGATGGAACTGTAGTAGACATCGGCAACGTTGGCGACAGGATATACTCCATCGCTATGGGTGAATCTCACGCATGTGCTATTGTTGAGAACACAATCGAATGCTGGGGTGTCGAAGAATCTGGTTCATTTGGACAAGGTTCTAGTTCGACAGGTGCATACAGCACACCACAGGTGACATCAGTACCTTCAGGATTGACTGCAAAACAAATTGTAATCGAACATTCAACCGATTCCACCTGTGGCGTCTTCGAAGACTCTACTGGTGCATCAACAGTAATTTGCTGGGGCGAGCAAACTGCAGTTGGATATTCTACATCTAATCCAGTAACTTCACTAGCAGATTCACCGGTTGAAGACAGTAATGGAGTCGAAATCCTCCCTTCGGATGACTCGCAATCACCGTATGACATCGTTGACCTCCAATCTGGTATTTCTCACACCTGCGCACTATCTCGTCAAGGATTGATTAAGTGTTGGGGGTTAGGAAGTAGTGGACAATTAGGCACCCCTTATATGTCACCAATTGGAGACAATGCCAATGAGATGGGAGTCCATTTGCAATACATCGATTTGGGACAAAATATCACTGCAACAGAGATGAGCGTAGGAGCAAATCATGCCTGTGCGATTGTACAATCTAGTGAAAATAGTAGCATGAATGGAAAAGTTATGTGCTGGGGAAGGAACTATGAAAAGCAAACAAATGCCTCGGGAAATAGTAATTATGTAACTACTCCTCAGATTGCAAATGAATTTGGCAACGATGTGAGCAAGATTGCTGCGGGAATATTCCAGACTTGCGCATTGAAAACTGATGGTGAAGTCTACTGTCAAGGCAAGGATAGCGAACGAGCAATTGGCAGTAGTAGTTCTTGGGTTTCCGGTCATGGAACTGCCACTGCTTTAGAATACTCAACCTCTGGAAAATTCGTAGATTTGTATGCTTCAAGTAAAAACGGTGGTGCAATCTGTGCAACTTCAGTTACTGGAGCGACCAAGTGTTGGGGCTCGGGCAATTACGTAGGTCAAACTTCCGCCAATCCCGTTGTATTTTATGACTTCAACGGAATCTTGCCATCAGATTTATCTTTTGGAACGGACTTTGCTTGTTTGGTTGTAGGTGCAACAACTCCAATGCATGAAGCAACTTCCCCATCGACCAATGTAGGGGATATTGTATGTTGGGGAGTAGGAACTAATGGACAATTGGGCACTGGTTCATCGTCAGGTTATGGGATCAGTAACGATATCCATTATCACGGAAATAGCCAACCCATAAATTTCAATGGAACATCGATGTCTGATGTAGAATCAAGTATGGATCACTCTTGTGCAATCTCTAATTCGGGAGAAGTATATTGTTGGGGAATGGGAAGTTATGGCCGCCTTGGTTATGGAAATACTAACAATTTGGGTGACTCTTCAAATGAATTGCCATTCTTAGATGCAGTCGATTTAGAAGGTAGTGCTAAATTGCTGAGTTTAACTCAATCATCATCTTGCGTAGTTATGACAGATAATGAAGTCTATTGCTGGGGAGATGGGGGATACGGAATGACCGGTCATGAAAATACAGATGATATTGGAGACCAAATTAACGAGATGGGAGTTCATCTTTCTCCAACCGATTTGCATATGCGTCCTACTGATTATGACTTAGATGGAATAATTGACCACTGGGACACCGACGATGACAATGATGGAACTCTTGATACAAACGACGATTTCAGATTAGACCCATGTGCTGCAACCGATTCAGATGATGATGGTATGCCAGATTTGATTTATTCCAATTGTACCACTAACTTGGTTGAAGACTTGGATGACGATAATGATCTGTGGAACGACACCGATGAAGTTGCATGTATTACAAATCCAATCTCGAGCCAAAGTATTCCATTCGACACAGATTCAGATGGCATTTGTAACTACATCGATACTGATGACGACAATGATGGATGGAGTGACATCGATGAGCAATTGTGTGAAAAGAAAGAATGGAACACGCGCGTAGTCCACACCACTACAAGTTCTTCATATTATCACCAACCCGATGAGCCAAAGGGAATTACATTCCTGCCAAATAATGGCATTTATACTTTCCAATTACAAGGACTTGAAATGGGAAGCTACAGTAATAAGGTCTTTGAATTCGAAGATACTGCTACTGCGACAACGGGACATTCCAGAATGACTACTGTTGATTCTGACACGTCCGATGGATTTGATTATCAGACTTACGGACAAGGTGTTTACACTGTGAGTTCCAAGGAAGTATGGTATTCGGAATATAATGCTGCTACAAACCCAACATATGGAAATTCGCAGGTGTATACTTTCAATTCATCCGAACAGAGTAACCAGCATAATATGGCTGTATCTGAAGATGGAGATGTTTACCTTACAACATCTGATTCTATTGTTCAGATTGAGAAGGGGCATCTTTATGGTTCGTATTCTTCTGTTACAAACAATAATGAGTTGGTGTCTTACATCCAATACCCAGATGGTGTGTTAAACAGTACTACTGGCTATGGTCTTGGTGCATACAAGCAAATTGAAGTTGATTCAAATGGCAACATTCACTTGTTAGCACTCCACAATGTTGCAAATAGGATTTACACATGGATCTACGACATAGCAACCGATTCATGGAATTCAGGACTCGACTCATTCCCTGGCGCTCATGGCAGTATTCAACCAGGAAGGTCTTCATTTAGCCTTGATTCGAGTAATCAGCCACATGTTGTTTTGATGAAAGGGACGTCGTCTTCAAGTGCGGATAGTAGCATTTCGTACAGTTTCTACGACAACACAGCTCAAAATTGGGTGGAAAGATTCAATGATGGTACACCAAGCGGAAATTATGGTGTCAATTTGGAATTAGATTCCAATGATGACATACACATAGCATGGGTGGACAGAGGCAACTATACATTATACTACACATTCCTGTCAGGCTCAACTAACCAACAATCAACTACCGTAATCGACACCTATGCCACCACCGCTTATGTGGGATGGGACTTTGATGTCGGATTAGCCTTAGATAATGGAAATGACCCTTGGGTATATGTCCAGCCATATACTTCAGGAAGTGTAGCCAGAATTAGCAGAGTGGCCTACTTCGGTTCACAAAATGACAATTCTACTGAATCAACGTTGTATCCAGGTGATTATGATGGCGATGGGACATGTGACATGCTTGAAGTTGCCACCTTAGATTATGGAACTAATAGTCTACTCTTCGAGATGGAAATGGATATGTCATACATGCCTGAATATCCTGCAATGATGCCAACTAGTGTTGCAATAAGCCCGTCACTACCATCTGGTTTGACCCTTAACACGGCAACTGGAGAAATCAGTGGTCGCGTAACAAGCACAGATTTCGCTGGCTCAACTTACAACATTTCAACCACCTCTGTAATCGAGGCATGGAGTGGTAACATTACTATCAAATCAACTATGGAAAATCCATTATACACCGGTTATGAAACCATGTTCGCTACTGCATATTCCGACCAAACTGCTGCTAAAACAGCCTTCGCTAGTAATGGTGAAATTGTTACTTTAGAGAGGTATACTTCAACCAGTAGTATCCAGGTAGATGGTATTGCTGCTGGCGGAAATCATGACAGCGATGATCTTGTTTTGAGTATGAGAGAACCTACTGGAGATTACGTCTGGGCTAAGAGCATTAGAGGAAACTCATTCTTCATTGAAGATGTTGATGTTGACGACAATGGTAACATTTACGCATTATTCCAAGCAACTGCTACAAGTAGTGACCCTGTTGAATTCAATTTCGACGGAGTGACGATTGACAATAACGGGAAAATAACTGTTATTCTTGCAAAGTGGGATTACTACGGAAACCTACAGTGGGCAATCAATACTGAATCTACAGGAACCTCATCGACCGATTCCGCATACGTATCTACTGGGAGCTCAGAGGAATCTTCAGAAATGGACTTAGATAAGTCAACTGGCGATGTTGCAATAATCGCTAAAGGAAAGACTGCCAATGATGATTTGAAGTTCGGTGGAATGCAAATTGGACCATTTGGAACTTGTCTATCTGCCCTCCAACCTTGGGTTGCGAAAGTCAACACAAATGGACAAGTCCAGTGGACTGCTGTAGGTAAATCTGACCCAACAAATTGCAGAGCGACTGATCAACACCAAGTTGTTTTACATCATGATGGTTCTGTAACTACTGCTGGACATGTTCCAAGCACATACGCTTGGGATTATGACTTTGGGTCTTCTTCAGCCTCCGGATTGGTTGCTGGTTCCAACCGTGGTTCATCTTGGATTGCACATGCAGACTCCTCCGGAAATTGGGTTTGGGCAGAAAATGTGACAACTAAGAGCAACTCGAATGGCGCCAGTGCAAATCAATACTTTACAATGGACAAGTTCAGCGATGATACTCTATTCTTCGCATACGTCAGTGACACTAACTATTGCACGAAAATTGAATTCGCTGGAAGCTCGACCAGTGTGTCACCAACTCAATCTTCCATTTTTTGCTTAAACGTAGCAACTATGAACCACACTACCAGTGATGTTATTTCACTTGCAAGTCGGATTGGGTATCATTCATTTGCTGACGCCTATTGGAGTGATTCGATTTATTCGGCAGTTGATTCTGATGATATTGCACATGTTTTAATCGACATGTATAATGGTCACGACTTGAGAACTACTGGATTTGACCAAGACCTAAACGTAGCATATGATGTTGTTTCTCAGCAATGGTCTAGTAGCCACGCTACTACCGACTTTGGACTCGATAATTCGGGTTCAATTTACTTCACAGGTTTCCACAATAGTCAATTCATGTACAGAACCGCATCATTGCTGAGTGAATGTGGCAGCGATAATACGAATTGTTATGGCGTTGATACTTGGTCATCAGGTCAATCAGGTATGTCTGCTTCGGGACATAGACTCTACAGATTCTGGGGAGATTACGACCATGAGATAAACTATAACAGCCCATCAGAAGGTGCAAGTTCTTCTTTTGATGCGATAGGGTATCACGTTATGACAGGTTATCAGTTAAATGATAGTGCAGGGAATATTAACAATGCAGCTCTTCCTTGTGGACTGTCGTTTAGTCCTTCTTCAGGCACAATATCTGGAACTCCAACTAATGGTTGTACAGACACTGCAAATGAAACATATACGATTACTGTAAATTATGGTGCATCATCATACGTATGGAATAGAAATCAATCATTTGAGGTGACATTCGGAATAAGTCCTGCATTACCTGTAGTGTCATACAACCCTGCAGATACAACCCAATCCTATACCAGAGGTGTGGCGATCACACCAATTGCCCCAACTGGAATTACTAATCCAGCAAACCTGCACCACTTCACTACCTACCCACCTCTACCGGCTGGATTACAGGTTAACAGTACAGGTCATATCTTTGGTACACCTACTGCGAACCAAAGTACTGCTATCTTCAAGGTGAAGTCATGTAATAGTTGGAATGTATGTAGCGCAGGAGTTGCGTTTACAATAACCATTGACGAACCTGCACCTGTTATTTCATACGCTGATTCAGAATATGAATTCTTCAAGGACGTACCAATCACACCTGTTGTACCAACTAGTACTGGCGGAGTACCTTCTTCTTGGGAGATTTCTCCAGACCTACCAACTGGATTGAGTTTGAGAGGAGATGGTGCGATTATTGGAATACCATTCGTGGATTCACTAGCAACTAACTACACCATATGGGCCAACAATACCGGTGGTTCAGGAACTGTTGTTTTGGAGATTACTGTAAATGGAACTGGAGTATTCATTACATACCCATACAATACTGCTGAACTAGCACAGTACTCCCCAATGATGGCTTTATACCCATCAACATCGGGTGCTGCTGTTGTATCATGGTCTATCGAGCCTACACTACCTAGTGGCGTATTCTTTGGAACAAGCAACGGTACGATTTACGGTACACCAAACACCCTTACTGATTCAACAGTGTACACAATCAATGCATCCGGAGTCGAGGATTATGGTACTGCAACAGTTACATTGTCTGTTCTGCTGGATACCGACCTAGATGGAATACCTGATGTAAATGATGATGACATCGATAACGATGGCTGGTCTAACGTTGATGAAACAAATTGTCAGACTGATGAGATGGATGAGAACGACTATCCAAGCGATATTGACCAAGATAGAACCTGTGACCTGCTAGATAATAGCGATGACAGGTCAATCATTGTGATTTACTTGAGCGACAATGTGGAATTGTCAAATGACTCTGCTATGAATTCATTGATACCAATAACTGCTGGTGGAGACATCGACACTTGGGAGATTTATCCTGCATTACCTCTCGGACTAGAGTTCAATGGAACAATGCCTGGTCGCTCAACTAGTGACACTGGTACAATTTCAGGAACACCTACCGAGTTGAGCCCTGCTACAGTCTACACGATTTGGGCTAACAACACAAACTCAGGACAGATTGGTTCGTTCCAGATCACATTGAGTGTGCTGCTAGATACTGATGGTGATGGTACTCCTAACGTCTATGATGACGATATGGATGGTGACAACTGGTCTAATGAAATGGAGGACCTCTGTGGAGAAGACCCAATTGATGCAAGTAGTACACCAATCGATACAGATGGTGATGGCCTGTGCAATTACATCGATAGCGATGATGATAATGATACATTCGTCGATACCGAGGAAATCATGTGTAATTCTAATGCAACCGATGCATTCTCTGTACCAATCGATGGTGACAATGATGGAATCTGTGACGCTATGCAGTCCGATAGAGACCTTGATGGATGGGCTGACGGCCCTGAAGAATCCTGTGGCTCTGACCCTGATAATGCATCAAGTGTGCCTACTGATTCAGATGGCGACATGATTTGTGATTCGCTAGATGATGACAGAGATGGTGACGGAGTTGGCAACAATGTCGATGATTTCCCTGATGACCGTTCAGCTGCTAAGGATACAGACGGTGACGGTAAGCCTGACTCAATTGTTGGAGTATCTGAAACTGGCCTTATAGAAGACTATGATGACGATAATGACAACTGGTCTGACTACGATGAATCTGAATGTGGTACAGACCCACTCGATGATTCTGAATTCCCTGTGGATTCAGATGGAGACGGTACTTGTGATGCATTGGAAGATGATACTGATGGTGACGGAGTTGTCGATGCTGAAGACGCCTTCCCAATGGATAAGGACGAATGGCTAGACACCGATGGTGATGGAGTTGGCGATAATGCTGACGAAGATGATGACGGAGATACTTGGTCTGATGCTGATGAAGACAGATGTAAATCTGACCCTCTTGACTCACAGAGCATCCCTACAGAACTCGATGAGGACGATCCCACCAAATGTATAACAACAAAATCTGAACCACCAAAAGATTCTGATGACGATAGCAGTTCTTCCACAATGTGGTGGGTTTGTGTCTGCTTCCCGCTATTGCTACTACTATTGCTAATTCCACTGATGTACTGGTCCAAAGATAGAGGAGACTCACTACTGGTCATAATGGGAATGAGAAACGGTCCTGAACCTGAGAATACCACTGCAAACCCAGGGTTCGTTAGCGGAAAAGGTACCAAGAATGAACCATTCGTTCTCGAGCCTTTACACATTAAGAACTTTGGAGATGACATTGAAAGTAAGGAAACTATCACCATTACGAACCTAGATCCAGACACTATGGTTTCAATTACAGATATGGCAAACCATACTAATCGTGGCAGATTCAATATGGACCCTATCCACGTTGAAGGAAATGTAGCGGACAAAGGTAAAGGCTCAATTGTATTCAGATTAAATTTCGATGACAATGTTACTGAAGACGATATTAGTGATGTGTATCAAGGACGAATTCGCGTTGGTAGTTCATCTGTATTCATCCTGTGGGACGTCAAGGTAGGCGACCCAGAGGCTGATGAACTTGCATCTGCTGATAAGAGGGCAAAGGAAATCACTGCTCAAGAAGATGCTGAGAAGAAAGCAATCAAAGAATCTGAAGCAAAGGATAAGGCTGACAAGAAAGCCGCTGACAAGAAAGCAAAGTCTGAAGCAAAGGCTAGTGCTGAAAAGGAAGCCACTGACAAGAAAATCAAAGAGGCTGAAGAGAAGGCTGAAGCAAAGGCTAGTGCTGAAAAGGAAGCCGCTGACAAGAAAATCAAAGAGGCTGAAGAGAAGGCTGAAGCAAAGGCTAGTGCTGAAAAGGAAGCCACTGACAAGAAAATCAAAGAGGCTGAAGAGAAGGCCGCCGCTGCTGAAGCAAAGGCTGCTGCTGCGGAAGATAAGGCTGCATCTGAAAAGAAGGCTCGAGAAAATGCTGAAGATTCTGCACGAGTTGTTGCAGAACAGGCTGCTAAGGAACGCCTTGAACAAATGGACAAGGAAATGGAAGAGCGCCGTGCTAAACTTGCTGAAATGGACGAAAAAACTCGCAAAAAGGAAGAAGAATTACTCCGTATTTCTGAGAAGGCTAAGACCATTGATTTCGCAACAATTGGTGTCGCTACATCTGATCAAAAGGATGACTTACAACGCATCAAGGGTGTTGGACCATTCATCGAGGACAAATTAAACGCATTAGGTATCTACACCTTTGAACAGGTTGGTAACATGACTTCAAAGATTGAAGAACAGGTTAACGTGGCTATCGAGTTCTTCTCTGGAAGAATCAAGAGGGATAAGTGGGCTAATCAAGCTAAACAACTTTCTAAGAAAAAGTGACATCTATGTCAATAATATCCGATGTGCAGGAATACCTTGAGGCTCTGCCTTTTGGCGTTAAAGTTGCTTTATGCATCTTTGGAATTATTTTTGCATTACTTGGCGCTAGGTTTGCTCTAATCAAACCCTGGGAGAAAATAGTCAAAGAAAGTT
>Ga0315324_10000523_pt1 | contig 13307 bp, 8 predicted proteins | sample M150021515metaG_FD_203919 | JGI IMG/M metagenome (GOLD analysis project Ga0315324, IMG submission 203919) | Ammonia-oxidizing marine archaeal communities from Monterey Bay, California, United States - M1 500m 21515 | ecosystem: Environmental > Aquatic > Marine > Intertidal zone | place: USA...
GGGACTGGAAAACGCAGACCATCGACATCACCTTCGAGAAGTCAGCTGGCAAGACCGGTATGCTGGAGGCGATTGACCGTATCTGTCATGAGGCGACTACTGCAATCAAAGATGGGTTTCCCATTATCGTGCTGTCTGATAGGAATATCAGTGCAAGTCGTATGGCGCTCAGTTCACTGATTGCCTGCGGTGCCGTACACCATCATCTGGTAGGAACTTACCAGCGAACCCGTATCGGGATTGTGATTGAATCCGGCGAGGCTCGGGAAGTCCACCACCATTGCCTGCTGGTTGGATACGGCGCTGACGCAATTAACCCCTACGTGGCTTTTGAATCACTCTGGCAGGCACAGCAGGACGGTTTACTGGACCCCGCTGAGTACACTGATATCCACAAGATAGTCGCCGCCTATAAGAAAGGTGTTGCCAAAGGCATCCTCAAGGTAATGGCCAAGATGGGTATCTCCACGCTCCAATCCTACAAAGGTGCACAGATATTCGAGGCAGTAGGCCTCGCAGAAGAGATTATTGATCGCTGCTTTTCAGGAACCACCAGTCGTGTGCAGGGCGTCAGTTTTGATGTGCTGTTTGACGAGATGAAAGTTCGACATGAGATCGGTTTCCCTCCAAGAAACGAGAACCTGATCCCCGTACTACCTAATCCCGGAGATTTTCACTGGCGTCGTGGCGGTGATACACACATGTGGGATCCTGATACGATTTCCAACCTTCAGGTGGCAGCAAGAACGAACAACGAAGACGCATACTGGCAGTTCGCCAACCATGCGAACGGCGAAAGTACACGGAGAGCGACGTTCCGCGGTCTACTCGACTTTAATTACGCAGAATCCGCAATCGAGCTCGATGAAGTCGAAGCGGTCACCGAAATCGTCAAACGATTTTGTACCGGCGCAATGAGTTTCGGTTCCATCTCTGCAGAAAGTCATGAAGCACTCGCCATTGCCATGAACAGATTAGGTGGTAAGTCAAACACAGGGGAAGGTGGGGAAGACCCGATCCGTTTTGAAACCATGGAAAATGGTGACTCAAAGCGGTCAGCCATTAAACAGATAGCCTCGGGCAGGTTTGGGGTAACCATCTGGTATCTGGCCAACGCTGATGAGCTGCAAATCAAGATCGTCCAGGGTGCAAAACCAGGAGAAGGTGGCGAGCTACCCGGTGCAAAAGTGGACAAAAACATCGCAAGAATCCGTCATTCCACGCCGGGTGTTGGCTTGATCAGCCCTCCCCCGCATCATGACATCTACTCAATCGAAGACATTGCTCAGTTGATTCATGATTTAAAAAATGCCAACCCCGACGCGCGTATTAGCGTAAAACTGGGTTCCGAAATTGGTGTCGGCACGATCGCTGCCGGCGTCACGAAAGCAAAAGCTGACCATCTGGTCATCGCTGGCCATGACGGTGGTACCGGTGCATCCCCACTGACCTCAATTAAACATGCGGGTCTACCCTGGGAACTTGGCCTCGCCGAAACCCACCAGACACTCGTCATGAACAATCTTCGCTCACGCGTCGTACTGCAAACTGATGGCCAGATCAAGACAGGTCGCGATGCGGCTATGGCACTGCTTCTTGGAGCAGAAGAGATCGGCTTCGCCACGGCGCCTCTGGTCACTCTTGGCTGCATCATGATGCGCAAGTGTCACCTGAATACCTGCCCTGTCGGAATCGCAACACAGGATCCAGACCTCAGGGCCAAATTTACCGGCAGCCCTGATCATGTCGTGAATTACCTCTTTATGGTGGCCGAAGAGTTACGCCAGATCATGGCCAAACTCGGCATTCGCACTGTTAATGAGATGATTGGCCGCGTTGACCTCCTCTCCAAAGATAATGCTATTGAGCACTGGAAAGCGCGTGGGCTGGATTTTACCAGCATTCTTACCCCGGCGAAGATCGTGTACGAAGGTACCGAAGTCTATCGAACGATGGACCAGAACCATGGTCTGGAAGGAGCCCTCGACAATACACTGATCAAGCTGGCAAAACCTGCACTTGAACGCGGCGAAAGAGTTGATATCGAGCGTGAAGTGATCAACATCAACCGTGTTGTAGGTACCATGCTTTCCCATGAAGTGGCGAAGGCAACCCAGGGCGAAGGATTCCCTGAAGACACCATTAATATCAAATTAAATGGCTCCGCAGGGCAAAGCGTGGGGGCCTGGCTGGCAAAGGGCATCACTATTGAGATCGAGGGCGATGCAAACGACTATGTCGGCAAGGGGCTCTCCGGTGGAAAGATCATCGTTTATCCACCCACCAACAGCAGCTTCGCCGCAGAACACAACGTGCTGATCGGTAATGTTGTGCTTTACGGCGCGACGTCGGGTGAAGCTTACTTCAGGGGAATAGCCGCTGAAAGATTCTGTGTACGCAATAGTGGTGCACATGCGGTTATTGAAGGGATCGGGGATCATGGTTGCGAATACATGACCGGCGGCCGAGTGGTCGTTCTTGGCTCGACCGGACGAAACTTTGGTGCCGGCATGAGCGGAGGTGTTGCCTACGTATGGGATACCGACGGTGACTTCAGTGGCAAATGCAACACCGGAACTCTCGAACTGGAAACGGTCCAGAGCGAATCCGACATCAGTGAATTGAAGAACATGATCCAGAAGCATGAACAATACACAGGCTCAGTCGTTGCCAGACAGATTCTGGACGACTGGTCTTCTGAGTTGCACAAGTTCGTCAAAGTAATGCCTACGGATTACAAGCGAGTTCTAGAGGAGCTTGCAGCCGAAGACGCACTAACAGCCGCGGTAGGCTCCTAAGTCGTAAGTAGCTTCTTAAGTAATAAGTAGGTTTAAGTAATAAACAGAGTGTAGTTATGGGTAAGCCAACAGGGTTTAAGGAATTCGATAGGGAAGTAGCACCCTATCGCAACGCAGCCGAGCGATTGGTTGATTTCAAGGAAATCTATACCGACCACAACGATGAGCACCTGCAGACACAGGGCTCACGATGCATGGATTGCGGCGTACCCTTCTGCCAGTCTGGTCATGGCTGTCCAATTCACAATCTGATTCCCGAATGGAATGACCTCGTGTACAAAGGCCGCTGGCGCGAAGCACTGGACCGGCTACACAAGACCAACAACTTCCCCGAGTTTACCGGCAGGGTTTGTCCTGCCCCCTGTGAGGGAGCCTGCGTTCTGGGTATCACCAACCCACCGGTAACCATCAAGAACGTGGAATCGGCTATTATCGACAGGGGCTTCACCGAAGGCTGGGTTGTCGCAAACCCGCCTTCTACGAGAACCGGGAAAAAAGTCGCCGTCATAGGCTCGGGCCCTTGTGGACTGTCAGCAGCGGCACAATTGAACACGGCAGGCCACCAGGTAACCGTTTACGAACGCGCCGACCGGCTGGGCGGCTTGTTGATGTACGGTATCCCGAACATGAAACTTGAAAAGTCAGATATCGAACGACGAGTTCAGCTGATGCGCGACGAGGGTATTGAATTCATCGTCAGTGCAGACGTCGGTAACAATGTCGACATTAAAGAACTCGTTGACGGCAATGATGCTGTGCTTCTCGCAACTGGTGCAACTCTCGCCAGGGACCTTCCAATACCAGGACGTGAAGCGGAAGGTGTTCACCTCGCCATGGATTTCCTGACTGCAAACACCAAGAGCCTGTTGGATTCGAACCTTGAAGACGGCAACTACATTTCCGCCAAAGACAAAAACGTTATTGTGATCGGCGGCGGTGATACTGGAACAGATTGTATTGGTACTTCACTGCGACACGGCTGCAAATCACTCATTAACTTCGAGTTGCTGCCACGCCCTCCGGAAGAGCGTGCAGCCAACAACCCATGGCCACTGTGGCCAAAAATCTATCGAGTGGACTACGGGCACGCAGAAGCTGCACAGAAGTTCGGTGACGACCCTCGTGTCTATTCGATTATGAGTAAGGAGTTCCTGCAGGATGAAAATGGCAACCTCAGCGGTATCGTCACCGTCAATGTTGACGATCAACTAAAAGAGATCCCAGGTTCTGAGAAAACCTGGGAAGCGGACCTCATCATGTTATCAATGGGATTCCTCCAGCCAGAACACTACATCAACGAAGCCCTTGGGATGGAGATAGACGAGCGCGGCAACTTCCAGGCGACCAAAGACGATTTCAAAACGTCTGTACCAAAAGTCTACGCCGCAGCGGACTGCCGAAGAGGACAGGATCTTGTCGTCAGAGCCATTAATGAAGGCCGTGAAGCAGCAAGGGAGATCGACAGAGAGCTGATGGGTTCTACCCAGCTACCCTGACACCGTTACTCACAGAGTCGTAACCCAGCCTCGAGTGTCTCCCTGAGTACACTCACCGGCACATCCTGGACGATCTCGGTCTTTCCAATACCACCTTCGATCAATACGAACCTCAAACCTTCATCCGTTGCCTTTTTATCCTTCGCCATAAAGGCCAACATGGCATCCGTGGACACCTCTGAGGGCCCTGTAATCGGCAACCCGGCTCTTTCCACCAACGTTTTTATTCTTTGACTATCGTCAAGAGAACACCGGCCAAGCCTGGCTGAAAGGTCAGCGGCCATCACCATTCCAGCGCCTACCGCCTCACCATGCAACCACTGCCCGTAACCCATTCCGGTTTCTATGGCATGGGCAAAGGTATGGCCAAAGTTTAACAGTGCCCGTCTCCCCGATTCTCTTTCATCTTGTGCAACGACCGCTGCCTTAATCTTGCAGCTGCCCTTAATGGCCCTGATCAGTGCCGACTCATCTTTTTGTCGCAATTGATCGATGTCTTTCTCCACCATCTCAAAGTAATCGGAATCCGCGAGCACGCCATGCTTGATAACCTCTGCCAGCCCCGCAGATAGCTCCCGTTCGGGTAACGTCTGCAACGTATCGGTATCGACATAAACTCCTTTTGGCTGGTAGAAGGCCCCAATCATGTTCTTACCAAGCTCATGATTAACGGCGGTTTTCCCTCCGACCGAAGAATCCACCTGCGATAACAAGGTAGTTGGTACCTGTACAAAAGGAACACCACGCTGGTATGAGGCTGCAGCGTAACCGGCAGTATCACCCACCACACCTCCACCCAATGCGACGATCGTCGTGGACCGGTTGTGACCCTTGGCAAGCAGATCACCGATGATTGATTCCAGCGTCTGCAATGTTTTGAATTGCTCGCCATCCGGCATCAGGTGCACATCTGTGTCAATCCCCTCGAACTGGTGCAGGAGACTATCCAGATAGTGGTCCGCAACCACCTGGTTAGACACGACAAATACCCGCCTACCCTGGATCTTTTCCCGAAGCACATTACCGGCTCGCAGCAGCCCCGACCCAATACAGATGTCGTAGGAATGCTCTCCAAGATCAACGCGAATCTTTTCCATTAGTCTTGTGTTAATCCTTCTTTTTTCAGATTTTCCAATATCTGCGATACAGCTTTCCTGCTGCTGTTGTCGCCAATAAACACGCGAACATCTGACACTTCCCTATACAAAGGATCGCGGTCTTTCTTAATTTTTTCCAGGATCGCTCTCGGGTTGCCGTTCTGGAGTAGCGGACGTTTCTTATCATTGGCAGTACGTTTCACCAGCAGGTCAACTGCTGTGTCAAGGTGAACAACAATACCCCGCTCTTTAAGGTAACTACGATTTTCATCTTTCAGGACGGCACCCCCGCCAGTTGCGACCAAAACTCTATCTTCCTGAGTTAATTCATCAAGCACGTGAGACTCACGTATCCGAAAACCTGATTCTCCCTCTACATCAAAAATCCAGGCAATATTAGCGCCCGCACGATGTTCAATTTCCTGGTCACAATCAACGAATCGCAACCCCAACTCATTAGCGAGCATTTTACCAATAGTGGTCTTCCCAACAGCCATTGGACCGACTAGAAAGAGTCGCCGGGGTCTGGAAACGTGAATACGCATAAAATTAAACTAGCGATGAGGAGTTCATCCTCACAAGTTATCTGGACGTAAGTGAATCACGAATCAGACGAGGCGTGATGAAAATAAGGAGTTCCTGTTTGTCATCCTGCTTAGTTTTGCTTCTGAAGAGACTTCCTAACCAAGGCAGGTCACCCAGGATTGGCGTCTTCTCCACCCCCTCTGACACAACTGTCTGGAAAACACCGCCAAGCACAATGGTCTCACCATTGTTAACCAGTACCTGGGTCTTAATCCTATTGGTCTTAATACTCGGTATACCAGAAAACACGGCCCCAATTGAATCCTGGCTCACCTCCAAATCCATGATAATCCGGTCATCAGGTGTAATCCTCGGCGTCACCGTGAGGCCCAGTACCGCATCAATAAACTGAGTGGCGGTCGCGCCACTGGAGGACGCTTCCTGGTAAGGAATCTGGTCACCCGATTCAATCGTCGCCTCCTGTTTGTCGGATGTGATGACCTTCGGTCGGGCAATTACTTCACCTCGACCTTCGGTTTCCAGTGCACTAAGCTCCATATCAAGAAGATAGTCTTCACCAATAATGCCAAACGCAAAACTTGACCCAGCACCAGGTGCAGGCAGGTCTACAATCAGGTTATCTTCCGGTGAATAGGTGAGTCCTCCTCCCGCGCTGAGGGAATCACGAATCTCACCAATTGTGGTCAACGAGCCTCCAAACTGGGTATTAATATTACCATCATCGTAACTACCGTAACCCAATGCACCCCAACGGACACCAAGAGACTCGCCAAAGCTCGAAGTTGCAGTAACAATACGCGCCTCGATGAGAACCTGGCGTACTGGTACATCAAGTCTATCCAGCACTTCACGGAACTTATTAATCCGATCAACAGTTTCAGTAATGATAATTGCATTGGTCCTCTCATCAACAATGACCGAACCACGTGCTGAAACAACACCTTCCCCACCACTTTCTCCGGCGCCCTGGAACAGGCCAAAGATTTCCGCTGCACTGGCGTACTTCACTTCAATAAATTCTGTTCTTAACGGTGCCAGCTCAGATATCTGTTGCCTGGACTCCAGCTCCATCTGTTCACGGGCCGCCAACTCAGCTGCCGGCGCGATCATCAGGACATTACCTACTAGTCTCTTGTCCAGGCCTTTGGTCTTCATAATGATTTCAAGCGCCTGGTCCCATGGAACGTTCTTCAATCGAAGCGTAATCCGACCGGACACTGTATCGCTTGCCACGAGATTCAAATCTGTAAAATCTGCGATCAACTGAAGAACTGAACGAATCTCAATGTCCTGAAAATTCAAGGACAGTTTTTCTCCCTTGAAACGGAATGCCTGGTTAGAAGACCCAAGGTCCGCAGCGGACATCGGCTTAACTTCAAGGGTGAAAACGTTGTCGGCTTGATAAGCCAGGTAGTCAAAATCTCCTGACGGCTCAATGACCATCACGGTATTGCCATTTTCCGGCATCGAATCAACCGTTATCACCGGGGTGGCAAAGTCAGTCACGTCCAACCGACGCTGAAGTCTCTCCGGGATAATCGTGTTGGCAAACTCGACTTTGATGTTTCCACCTTCACTGGTCACATCAACGCCAATACCAACCTCAGACAAATGCACGATAACGCGCCCTTCGCCTGCCTCCCCTCGCCTGAAATCAATTTCCTGAACGACCGGAAATTCGTCTCCGTAAAAATCTTCCTGGGGAGCTAAAACCTGCGGCTGATCGCTGCTGACAAGCGCTGAATCGTCTTCACCAACCAGAACATACAGTGAATTACCGAGTACCCGGGTACTATAAGCAACCAGTTCACTCATGGAGACGATTACACGGGTTCGGTCTCCTGACTCCACCACCGTAACACTTCTGGCATTACCTGAACCTAATGCGTGATGCTTGGCAGCAAGCGCGCTCGCGACTCCGCTCAAGTCCAACGCAATTCGTGCTGGTTGCTCGATGGTATAACCGGTAGGTGATGGAGGTGTACCATCAAATGTCATTCGTATTTCTGTCTTATCACCGGGCAGCGACGAGAACTCGATGTTTTCCATCGTCACACCAAATGCAGTGGATGAAAACATCACCAGCACAATAGTGAGTAATGATCGAGTGATCTGTGACGGCTTCGATAACCCGGATACGGCCGCTAAATTTATTCTCATTGTTTTCACCATTTGTGCACTGGTCATGTCAATGCCACCCATAAATTCCGATTACTGAAGACCCCGGAGTTCAACTACTCGCGGTCTTTTAAGCCACCCACCCGCACCATCACTCACAATTTCGGTGATATCGACTCGTGCGTCTTCAATACCTTCTATCTGCCCCCACTTGTCTCCCATGTAGTCACCGACCTGTACCCGGTGGACCCCCCCCTGGGAATCTTCGATCAGTGCGAACATTGAGTTGTTTTGCTGTAAGGTGCCTACCATCGCCAGCGATGCTAGCTGAAATCGTTCCAAATATTCTTTCACATGATTCTGCGGAGGCTTCACGCCGATGTTCTTTTTCTGTTCTGAAGATTTTCCCGCCACTATAATAGGAGGTTCAAATGGGCTCCGTTGATTAGCTGCGCCGTAAGTAAACGTTGTGTATGACTCAAACTCCGGCAATGGGGCAATCGTCCCTCTTGGCTTATTCTCAACTTCCTTCATAAAGCTTCTTAGATCCGAAAACTGATCCCCACCTGAGCATCCTGCCAGCAACAGCGTTGCTAACATTAATCCAAGTAATCTGATTATCCCCGACATAGTCTGCATCACTTTGCTGCCATTAGCCCCGCTCATCGTTATAGCGATACGTCCGCGCCAGTATTGACATGGTGAGATGACTACCCGGTGTGTCCGAACCCGTCCGCCGGCCAGCGGGCTTAATTGTAAAGTCATGTAGTGTCACGATTCGAGACAGATCAGCCACATCACTCACAAAAGCCCCAAGACTGTGGTAGCTTCCTGACACAATAATCGCGATCGGTTTCTCAATGTAAAATTCGTGTTTTGATTCCGGTTGAAGATTAATACTGGTGAACACCAACCCGTTCTCTAGCCCGACCAGGGTAATATCCTCGAGGAGCGCGGGGATTTCCGTATCGGATGGTAATTGCCTCAAAATCGCTTCAAACGATTCTTCCATCTCCTTTTGTTGCGTCCGATAAGCCTCAAGGTGAGCGGCCTGGAAAAATTTCTCTTCGTAATCCTCCTTGAGCACTCCCTCTGAAGCAGTAACAACTTGTAGTTCCTGTTGAAGATTGGTCACATGAAGGAAGTAGCCAAGGCCAAGGGCTCCAGCGAAACAAATTCCCCATATGATGACTTTGACCGCCAACGGCCAGGAGCCGACACTATTGACGTCGTTAAGCTGATCAAGATCAAAGCTCCGCAGGCCTTCCAGAAGATCTTCCATAGCCATTGCTATTCCTCCTCGTTCTTCTTCGGCGTTGTTTGCGCAACCGTCAGGCTAAACTGACTTGCTTGCGGACCGAACTTGGGATCAGCCTTGATCGCTGTGACGTTTGGCTTCTCAAACCAAGCCGAGTTAGTAAAGTTTCGGAGTTGATTTGAAATTCTATTGTTAGACTCAGCGACACCTTGAATTGACAGGTTTTGAGCTTTCACACCCAGTGATATAAAAAAGACCTTTGGCGCCAGCTGGCGCGCGAGCTCATCAAAAACCCTGACAATAATGGGTCGATTACCCTGCAGCTCCTGAATAACCGTCATTCGGGAAAGCAGCTCATTTCGTTTCTGCTGAAGCAACCTGATGTCTTCAATCCGCTCTTCCAGGATCTGGATCTCTACCTGCAGAAAAGCGTTACGCGAAGTCTGATGATCAATTGCTCGATTGTAATAACGGTCAACGCCACCCACCATCGCTCCAGCAAGAACCAATATCGCAACCGTAATGTTGAGGAACTCCTTTTTCTGTTGCTCTCTTACCTCTTCCCTCCAGGGAAGTAAGTTGATTTTTATGTCAGTAATCATTATTCGGCTCTCATCCCCGGCGCTAGTCGAAACTACGCATTGCCAACCCGCAGGCGATCATCATTGCCGGGGCATCATTGTGCAGGTTGACCTCGTTCACACGAGACGACAACGACATATTGAGGAACGGGTTTGCGATGGTCGTCGGAGTACCCAGTTTCGCCGCAACCATTTCGGACAGACCCTCTATTGAGGATGTGCCACCGGCAAGAATAATATGATCAACATCATCGTAGGCGCTTGATGAATAAAAGAATTGCAGAGAACGGGTGACTTGTTGCACCGCAGCCTCTTTAAATGGCTGTAATACTTCGGTTTCATAATCGTCTGGCAACCCACCCCTCTTCTTCGCAAGGCCAGCTTCCTCGACCGAGAGGGAATATCGGCGTTGGATTTCTTCCGTTAGCTGTTTTCCACCGAACAACTGCTCCCGAGTATAAGGTGCTCCGCTGCCGCTCAGCACCGAGAGTGTCGTCATGGTCGCGCCGATATCGACAATGGCAATGATTTTGTCTTCTTCGTCATCCGCAAACTGGCCTCGGACCAGATCAAACGCCCGCTGCATGCAATGGGCTTCAATATCTACGACCTTTGCTTTCAAGCCGCCAAGCTCAAGAGCCGCTTCGCGCATCTCGACATTTTCCCGCCGACATGCAGCGATGAGCACTTCGACCTGTTCATCACTTCTAGGAGAAATGCCCTGAACTTCGAAATCCAGTGCCACTTCTTCAAGGGGATAGGGGATGTACTGGTCGGCTTCCAGCTGAAGCTGATTCTCCATTTCGTCTTCGCTGAGGGTCGCTGTCATTTCGATGGTCTTGGTAATGACCGCTGAACCAGCGACCGCTACTGCAGCCAGTTTCACCTTTGTCTTGGAGCGCTCAACCAGACGCTCGATAACCTCACCCACACTTTCTACGTCGCTAATATTCTTTTCCACTACTGCGTTTTCAGGCAGGGGCTCTACACCATAGCTTTCAACTCTGTATCCACCGCCCGATTTACTCAGCTCCAAAAGCTTGACTGAGGTCGAGCTGATATCCAGCCCCAACATACTGGTGGGTCCTTTGTTTAGAAATGCGAACACGCTATTTTCCTAATCACCTGATTTCCTAATTTCCTATGAAACGCGAGTACTTACAGCAACTTTATGCAGAATTACATTAAATAACAGGTTTAATCTCAGCGCAAACAATTTAAACGGAAAAAATGACGTAAAACGTTCAATTTTCGGCAATTTCTTTGTCCCGGTAACCCCGATCGGCACCCCCTGCTAATCACGTATAGGGTGAAAAAGGACCAAATCGTATGATGCTTTTTACCAATTTCGCATGGCTGACCTTTCCACCTATAATAGAGCAGCTTTAAGCCCACTCGATACGCGCTGTCCCTGATGAAAAAAATATTCAACCTTACTTATTGGTTTCTGATTGGACTGGGGAGCACAACTTTACTGGTTCTAACCGCAGCCTTCCTGTATCTGAACCCCCAGATACCCGATACGAAGAGCTTCAGTGAGGTCGCACTAAAAGCCCCGCTTCGAATCTACTCTGACGATGGATTGCTGATCCAGGAATTTGGTGAACGCCTGACACCCGTGACGTTTGAAGAAATTCCGCCCTTGTTTATCAAGGCCTTGCTGGATACAGAGGACAAACGCTTTTTTGAACACGGTGGCATTGACGTGGTGACACTGGTTAACGCCACCTGGCAGCTGGTTCGCAACCGGGGCCAGATAAAAACCGGGGCTTCGACTATTACCATGCAGCTCGTCAAGAACATATCTGGTGACATAGAGATCAGGTTTCTTAGGAAATTCAAGGAGATGCTCCTTGCCGTCAAGATTGAGAGGGAGCTTTCCAAGGAACAAATACTGACGCTATATCTCAACATTATCCCGTTCGGGAAACATGCCTTTGGCATCCAGGCCGCTGCGAATACCTACTATGGGAAGGATGTTAACCGACTGAGTCTCGCGCAACTGGCGATGCTCGCCGGAATTCCGCAGGCCCCCGAAGCAGGAAACCCGATAAACGGTCCACGTCGCTCAATTACCCGCCGTAACCTCGTACTGCTCCGAATGCTGGAACAGGGCTCAATCAGCCAGGTGCAGTACGACGAAGCTTTCCAGTCCCCTATCACGGCCCAGGTATACGTTCGGAATGTAGAACTTCCTGCACTTTACGCAGCAGAAATGGTACGTAAGTACTTACTTCAACAATACGGTAGCGATGCTTACAACCAGGGAATGATTGCCCATACGACCCTTTCCTCCCAAATGCAGCGGTCCGCAGAAGTTGCAGTGAGCAACAAGTTACTCGAGTACGACCGGCGACACGGATATCGGGGACCGGAATATCGAAGAATCCAGGGAACAGACGAATACCTTGCCGCGCCTGAGTATGGCTATCCTGAGAATTGGTCCAGGACACTGTCTGTAATGGCAGTCTTTGGTGGCCAGCACCCAGGCATCGTTACACGGGTTAGCGAAACGGAAATCAGCGTTCTGACCCAGGACCTCGAGGAGGTCAGCATCGACTGGGATGGACTCAGGTGGGCGAGACCTTACATTGACGCAGATCGACGGGCACCTACCCCCAAAACCGCTGCCGAAATCGTGGCTCCAGGCGATGTCATTCGTTATGAGATATCAGATGACGGAACAGCCCGGCTTGGACAACACCCAAATATTCAAGGTGCCATTGTCGCACTCGATCCTTATGACGGAGCCATCAAGGCGATCGTCGGTGGTTTTGATTTCGACGCAAAACAGTTCAATCACGCGACCCAGGCCCGACGTCAACCCGGGTCCAATTTCAAACCCTTCTACTATACGGGCGCCATAGAAAACGGCCTCACCGCCGCCTCTATTTATAACGATGCCCCCTTGGTCTTACCCGGGGAAGAATTGGAAAAGACTTATCGACCAAAAAATTCCGGCGATGTCTTTCATGGCAACATCCGGTTGCGCGAAGCATTGTACCGTTCCATCAACCTTGTCTCCATTCGGGTGATCCTGGACTATGGCCCCCAAAATGCAATCAATTATGTTTCCCGGTTTGGATTTGACACATCAAACTTCCCCCGAGATCTCCAACTTGCTTTTGGCGGGGGAACCATTGCGCTGACGCCCCTGGAGGTCGTGACAGGATACGCTACGTTCGCCAATGGTGGCTTTAAGGTGACGCCCTACCTGATTCGCGAACTGAACTCTATCAACAGAGACGCCATCTTCCAGGCCAATCCTGAAGTCGCCTGTACGGAGAACTGCGATGGCCTGAACCGGGCCAAAAGAATTATCGAACCGCGGGTTGCTCATATCATGAACACCATGCTCTCAGACGCCATCAGGCGGGGCACAGGCACAAAAGCAATGCGCGCCCTGAAGCGAG
>Ga0315324_10000524_pt1 | contig 13290 bp, 7 predicted proteins | sample M150021515metaG_FD_203919 | JGI IMG/M metagenome (GOLD analysis project Ga0315324, IMG submission 203919) | Ammonia-oxidizing marine archaeal communities from Monterey Bay, California, United States - M1 500m 21515 | ecosystem: Environmental > Aquatic > Marine > Intertidal zone | place: USA...
CCTACTGTGAATGAATTGGAGCGATATCTCGCCAACCTTACCGGCAAAGAAGCGGCGGTCCTGGCCTGTAGTGGCACCCAGTCAAACCTTATGGCTCTATTAAGCCATTGCCAACGAGGGCACGAATATATCGTGGGTCAGGCAGCTCATACCTATCTTCATGAGGGGGGAGGAGCTGCTGTTCTCGGCGGTATCCAGCCCTGCCCACTACCGTTTAATGAATGCGGTGAGTTGGATTTAGCGGCGGTTGAGTCAAGCATCAAACCTGATGATAGCCACTTCGCCATATCACGCTTATTATGTTTAGAAAACACCCAGTCAGGCAAAGTGCTGTCACTTGACTACATGAATCGTGCAAGCAAACTTGCAGCGCAATATGGCCTGAAGCATCATCTGGACGGAGCTCGGATATTTAATGCAGCGGTCTTACAATCAATCCCGGCAAGGGAAATATGTCAATTCTTCGACAGCGTTTCCATTTGCTTGTCAAAGGGATTAGGCGCACCGATGGGCTCGGTGCTAGTGGGTGATGCAGAGACTATCCGCGCTGCGCGTCGTTGGCGAAAGATGTTAGGCGGTGGCTTAAGACAGGCTGGCATCATTGCCGCTGCAGGCCTTTATGCACTAAAACATAACGTTCAACGTCTGGCAGATGACCACCATCGCTGTGCCCGGTTAGCAGCTGCTATCTCTAGCAGCAGAGGTCTGGCGCTTGCCGAGCCCCCAGAAACCAACATGCTGTTTTTATCCGAGCAAGTGAACATCGACAATTTACGCACATTTTTCAAAAGTCGGGACATACTTATTTTGGGTCGTCGATTAGTAGTACACCGTGACATTGATGATCGAGCTCTGGACGTGGTGATCGATGCCTGTCAGTCCTATCCGGGCTGTTAATGAAAATAGGGGGCGCGGAGGTTGAAGTTATGTTGCTATTTTATTAGTGTCCGGTTTCTTCTCCGCTTCTTCTAGGTTAATACCCCCCATGCTGTTTGAAATTCTCGACATAGTCGCACCGGTTTTCCTCGTCGTCGGTGCTGGATATACCGCGGTCAAAACAGGGCTCAGTGGTGACGGACCGACCGATCAACTGATGAAATTTGCGATTAAGTTCGCGATCCCGTGTCTGCTGTTTCGCGCGACGTCGACGATCGATCTCGCTGCGGCTTTCGACTGGCGCATCATATTCACCTACTATACGGTGGCAATATCCAGTTTCGTCGTGACATTCCTGCTCGCGACACGTGTATTCCGGCACCGTCCCGGCGAAGGGGTGGCGGTAGGTTTTTCTGCGCTGTTTTCGAACCTGGTTCTGCTTGGTCTGCCGATTTCGGAACGCGCATGGGGTGCGGACAGCCTCGCACCGAACTATGCGCTGGTGGCGGTCAATGCACCGATCTGTTATCTGATTGGCATCACCGCCATGGAGTACTTGCGAGCTGATGGGCGCGGCCCTTTCGAGACCACACGCATCGTGTTCGAGGCAATGTTCCGCAATAGTTTGATGATCGGCATCGGGCTAGGATTCATCGTCAACCTCGGCGGCATACCGGTGCCCGGCGCATTGTCTGGCGCGATCGATCTGCTCGCGCGGGCGTCTTTACCGGTCGCCCTGTTTGCACTTGGCGGCGTGCTGACTCGATATACGATGAAGGAGTCGTTCGCCGAAGCGTTGGCGATTTCCGCGTTGTCGCTGATCGCGCAACCCGCGCTGACGCTTCTGATCGCAAAACTATTTGGGTTGCCCGACGCGGTTACCAAGTCGATCGTGCTGATGGCGGCGATGGCGCCGGGCTTGAACGCGTACCTGTTCGCGAACATGTACAACCGTAGCGTTGGCGTAACCGCAAGCACTGTGCTGCTCAGTACGATTTTGTCGGTGTTCAGCGTCAGTGCGTGGTTGATCATTCTCTGAGACCCTTCCAAGGCATCTGCTATTTTTGGGCGGTGTCCCATCGATATCGACCGAAATCGAAAGCGGCGAGATATGTCAGGAGCCAATGCGGGGTATTGCCTGGCTTTTAAATCCAATCAAACCCAGTTCTGCAATGCCCAGCCTGGTTTTGCGATCTTCATAAAAATATTGTCAATATGTATTCAATTGTATAGATTGGCCCTACATGATGTAGTTCGTACAAGTATTTTGTGTGTTGTATTAGGTAAGACTATCTTCATCAACAAAATAAAAACAAATCTCTTAACAATTTGAGAGAAAGATGCAGACTTCAACTTTCTCGTCTCCACCTTTGGCCGAATACCTGCGTACGTTAGCAGCCCCTGACCGCTTGTCGATACTTTTTAGCCCACAAAGTCTAGCTATAGTTGGAGGTTCGGAGAATTCCTTCTGGGCACAGAACTTTTTTCGCAACCTGGAGCGTCAAGGTTTTTCCGGAACGATTGTAGCAGTGCATCCACGTCGAACATCGATGTTTGGCAGGACTTGCTACGCATCTCTGCGTGACCTACCAAACCCTGTAGATCTTGCTTATGTCTTAGCGCCCACGGATGCTGTGCCACAGGTGCTGAGTGACGCCGAGGCGGGCGGTGTGAGAAATATTGTTGTCGTTGCTGCCGGTTTCAGTGAAATCGGAGAGCAAGGGGCGAATCTGCAGACTAGTATCATCGAGCAGGCCCGTCGCAGTGAAATCACTATGCTCGGTCCTAACTGTCCCGGTTTTCTCAACATGCCGGACTGTGTGTCTGCTTATGGCCAAGAGATTCCCGAGGGCCTGAAGGCAGGCGGGGTGGCGGTGCTACTGCAGAGCGGTTCGCTCACATCGGGGGTTCTGAAGTTCTCATGCGCTCACGGTATCGGATTGTCGACGGTCATCTGCATGGGAAACGAAGCCGTGGTGCGCTCGGCGGATGTGCTGGCATATTTGGTCGCCGATCCCAACACGCGGGCTATTGCAATGTTCCTCGAGGAAATCCGGGATGGTGCACATTTTCTACGACTGGCGGAACAAGCGATTGCTGCAGGCAAGGCTGTTATCGTGCTGAAGGTGGGCCGAACCCTGGCGGGTCAACGTACGGCTCTAGCACATACAGGTGCCTTAGCGGGCGATGCAGCCGTCACCGAAGCGGCCCTGGAGCAGGTTGGAGTGGTGATGGTTCGGTCGCTGGAAGAAATGCTTTTGACGGCATCGCTTCTGGCAAGCGGGCCTCGGTTGACAGGGCGTCGCATGGGGGTCGTGACTGCTTCAGGAGGAAGCTGCGACATCATCGCTGATCGGGCGTCTGATGAAGGACTCGAACTGCCGTGCCTCTTGGATGAAACAGCTGAAAAACTCAGAGACTATCTACCGTCATTTGCCACTGTCCAGAACCCACTGGACGCGAACGCCGTGGACACAGTGCAAACCACCGGAACGGCCGCTAGTCCGATGGATGTGGTGGCAGAAATCGTTGCGCAGGATCCAAGTTTCGACTTCATCCTCTATATGGGTCTAAACATGATGCCACTTTCCGAGCCTTCGGACAGCGAAGCAGCAACCGCGACTGCCCGTATTGAATTACTTGCTCAGACAATCAAGCAGTCCCCCGTTCCCATTGTTGCCGTGAGCCAGACTTGTCTGGAGGTAGGACCATTCGCCAGACAACTTTACGATAGGAACAATATCCTGCTTCTTGGAGGCATGGAATTCGGTCTGGCAGCAATTGGTCACGCTGTGCGATGGGAAGAGGCCCGGACACGGCTGTCGTCAACATCCCTGCGCTCCGCAACAACCACAGTATCCGTTGTATCGATCGATGCTGATAAATTGGCTCGCGGTATCTGGTCGGAAGACGCCGGGCGCAAGCTTCTTAAACATGCGGGGGTACCCTTGGTTCCTGCCGATCTAGTTCAGAGCGCCGATGATGCCGTGGCTGCCGCCCAAAAATTCGGGTATCCGGCGGTGCTGAAGATATGCTCTGCGTTGCTACCGCATAAATCGGATGTTGGTGGGGTTGCTCTTAATCTGCGTGATGCCAGCGAAGTACGAGCCGCGTTCGAGCGCATGCAGACGATTTCAGAGAAGGAGCCCAAGGAAGTGATCGACGGTTTTTTGGTGAGTCCTATGAGGCCCCGTGGAGTTGAACTTTTCGTTGGCTTATCCAGGGACGCAAGTTTTGGCCCGACACTGACCGTAGGGCTTGGTGGAGTCTGGATCGAGTCCCTCAAGGACGTTGCGATTCGGGTGCTGCCGGTCGATCGCGACGAAATCGTCGCGATGCTGCGTTCGTTGAAAGGGAGTACGATGCTGGAGGGCGGGCGTGGGCGCGATCCAGTGGATCTAGGCGCGGTAGCCGATGCCGCCTGGCGTATTGCTACCGTTGGTGATTCAATCGGTTCAAGTTTGGAAACTCTCGAGGTCAATCCACTCTGGTGCAGAGGTGCGACAGTCGAGGCAATGGATGTACTTGTGGAGATCGGCGAAGAGGCCTCTTCCCAGTCCTAAATCGATAGCAAGGAACCTAAGATGGACATACTGCAGTATTTGTCGAGTAACTATCTTTTGACCGGGCTTTGGATCGCCATAGAGATTACTGTTGTAGCGATGCTGGCGGGCTTATTGCTTGGCCTTGTTCTAGCCATGATGCGACTGTCGCCTATCCGGGCCATCAATGGAATCGCGTGGGTTTATATTTGGGTCATGCGTGGTACGCCAATCCTGTTGCAGTTGATCTTTATCTATGACGCGCTGCCTCGTATAGGTATTCGCCTGGATCCGATTCCCACCGCCATGATCGGCTTTGCCCTGAACGAGGCTGCCTTTGCGGCAGAATTCATCCGGGGTGGCATTTTATCGGTTAATCGAAACCAATCGGTTGCGGCTTCTGCGCTTGGCATGGGGCCATTTGTCACATTAATGCGGATTGTCTCGCCACAAGCGCTACGTGCTATCGCGCCACAAATCGGCAATGGCACGATTTCCATGCTCAAAGGTACGTCACTGGCCTCTGTGGTTTTCGTTAATGAACTGACATTCCGTGCGCAACAGGTTGTTGCTACTAACTTTGACTTCTTTTCCGTTTTTATCGCTGCGGCAGCACTTTATCTTGCTGCAACGACACTGATTTCGATTGGGCAACTGTCCGTAGAACGCAAGTTAGATCCAGAATTGCGGCCACTTAACCGCGCGCCTTCGCTGTGGGCGCGTTGGATTACTGGAGTGCGGACACCGACACCAGCAGCCTTAACCGATGCCTCCACTGGGGGTGAAGTTGGAAACGATAAACAACCCGACGATCACATTATTGTCAGGGCGCTCGATGCTGCAGGCTTGCGTCAAGTCCATGAGTCGCCCGATACACCGTTCGTTGCTTGTAAGAATGTCCACAAGTCTTATGCCTTACGTGGGCGCAGCCCACTGGAAGTATTGAAGGGTGTGGATTTTGAGGTAAATCGCGGTGAAGTGGTTGTAATACTCGGCGCCAGTGGGTCCGGCAAAAGTACACTGTTGCGCCTGATCAACCACTTGGAAGAGTTGAACGGTGGCGAGATCACTGTTGACGGAAAATATGTGGGATATGAGATGCGAAAAGGCAAATTGGTCACGTCCAAACACTTGTCCAAGGCGCGGGCTGATGCTCGTATCGGCATGGTTTTCCAGAGTTTCGATTTATTTGAACACAAGACCGCACTGGAAAATATTATCGAAGCACCAATTCATGTCTATGGTATGTCACGGGAGGCGGCGACCAAGCGCGGCATGCAACTGCTAGAAGGTGTGGGTCTGGCGGGACATGCTGAGCATTTGCCAATGCGGCTCTCCGGCGGTGAGCAGCAGCGTGTTGCTATTGCACGTGCTTTGGCCACCGAGCCCAAGTTGATGTTGTTTGATGAACCTACATCAGCACTTGATCCAGAACTTGTAGGTGAAGTTCTTGGGGTGATGCGTACACTTGCTGAAGCGGGAATGACGATGATCGTTGTCACTCACGAGATCAGATTTGCTCGCGAAGTTGCAGACCGAGTGGTTTTTATGGACCAAGGTGTGATTGTAGAGCAGGGTCCATCAGGGCAGGTTTTGGAAAACCCGAGCGAATTGCGAACTCAGCAATTTCTGCGCATGGTAAAGGAGCACTGATAAAGAATTTATACCGGACCCCAAGATGCCCTTTACACTTGATAGAAATAAATTGAATTTTGAAGACTGGTAGCAAGCTGAAAATGGCCGGCCCTAATTCAGCTGCAGGGTGAGGCAACACTTAACGCTCTGGCGGATGCGGGCTACAACATCTCTGATGTTGATGGGCTTTTCACTGTGGGATTTTGCTCTTTGTCCCGTGATAAGTTTCTATGATTAAGCATGCGAATGCGTTACTTTTGCACCAAAAATAACTAACTTCTTCGCTACTTCATCTGATGGTAGCGGAGCAGCGAGGGTTCTTCTCATGTCGGGACTGCTTTCTAAAGAGCAGATCATAGCACCTGCAGATTACAATCGCTGGCGTGTACCGCTGGCTTCAATTGGCATACATTTGTGTATCGGATCCGTTTACGCTTGGAGTATCTATAACCCTCCGCTTACCCGTATTTATGGAGTTGTTACAAGTGCCGGAGATGACTGGAGCCTGAGTCAAGTGGTTTGGGTGTTCACCGTCGCCATCGTATTTTTGGGGCTTGCTGCCGCGTTTGGCGGGAAATGGTTGGAAAAGGTCGGTCCACGAAAGGTCGGAGTTGTTTCTGCTTGCTGCTGGGGCGGTGGATATTTAGTTGGCTCACTGGGAATTCTCACTCACCAATTATGGCTGTTATACCTCGGTTACGGTGTCATTGGCGGTTGCGGTCTTGGCTTGGGGTATGTATCCCCAGTCAGCACACTCATTCGCTGGTTCCCTGACCGACGCGGCATGGCAACCGGAATGGCGATAATGGGATTCGGCGGTGGGGCTATGATCGGCGCGCCCTTGAAGGAATACTTAATCCGGCTATTTTATCAAGCACCTGAATATCTTGGGCAAGCTGTAGACCTGAGCCTCGTTACTGAGGCGGGAAGGCGTTTCGTCGACGTCGGTGGCGTACTTCGGGAAGTTGTAGTAGTGGGCGCAGCTGAGGTGAGAGAGATGACTTTACCCGGCCCCGAGGGAGTCTATCTGGTGAATTCCGGTAGCGCGGGCTTGGCTGAAACGTTCCTTGTAATCGGGCTTATCTATTTGGTAGTGATGCTAATCGCGGCATTTTCCTACCGAGTGCCCGCACCTGGCTGGAAGCCCAATGGCTGGGAAGCGCCAGACGCTGATTCACGAAGGGCCCTAATCTCAGATCGTGACGTGGATATAGATCAGGCTCTCAAGACCCCTCAGTTTTATCAGTTATGGATTGTTCTCTGCCTTAATGTGACCGCCGGTATTGGCGTACTCGGCGTTGCACGTACCATGATCACTGAAATTTTCGGCTCCAGCCTTCCTGACATCGTCGATACTACGTTCGCGGCGACTTATGTAGTAATGATTAGTGTCTTTAACATGATAGGGCGATTCATTTGGGCTAGCACTTCAGACTATATTGGCAGGCGTAATACTTACTGGATTTTCTTTGTTTTAGGGGTTGCACTCTACCTCTCCATACCCCTCACTGCACAGCAAGTGAGCGTCAATCCTTCTGTGGTTTGGCTAGTTTACTTTTATGCGGCTACGATGATCATCTTCACCATGTATGGGGGAGGGTTTGCCACAATACCAGCGTACCTCGCCGATATTTTTGGTACTCGTTATGTGGGCGGTATCCATGGACGTTTACTAACCGCCTGGAGCACAGCTGGCGTATTGGGACCATTTGCGATTACTTCACTCAGGCAGAATTCTGTCAATAATGCCATTAATGGACTGGTTTCAAAGATCGACCCCGCGGCATTTCTGGCGCAGTTTGGTGCTCCGGTGGAACAATTAGATTTGTTAGTGGCGCAAAATTCAGTAACTATTTCAAGGCTAATGGAAATCGCTCCACCTGGGACATCTGATCCAACTAGCAGCCTGTATAATTCCACCATGATCCTGATGGCAGCACTTTTGGTGATTGCGCTCGTGAGCAATGCGCTAATGCGCCCTGTGGATTCACGTCACCACATGGCGGAAAAATAATCTCCCGGCTAACTTCGGCAAGTCGGCTCGGAAACGCAGCGCTATGCACAATAAACCGGTTTTGATATTCGCTGGAGGTAGGTCGCGGCATACTGGCGTGGATAAGGCTACCATTAAGACGGCTGATGGCTTTAAGCTGTTAGGACAGAATCATCTTATTGTTCTGCCGATCGATACTCCGCAAAGCAGCCCGAAGTGCTCCTGCAGTTTCGAGAGCCAGACAGACCGGGCATCGTGGCTTTCCAAGACAACTCTTGGTGAAAAGCTGGTCAAAAGTGGAGCGATTATTTTTGGCCGAGAGCCTAAACTTTGCTAAATTTCCGGTAGTTACTCATATTGTATCTAGTCCCAACTATTGGTTGAAAAACAGCGGATTGGCGAACCTCGACACGCAGCAGGAGTTGCAACAATTTTGGCAGACACAACAAATATGAACAGCCTCATTAATAGCGCCATTGAGAATCACCGGGAGCTAGAGGGTCCACTGTTGCCGATATTACATAAAATTCAAGCTGATATTGGGTTTATACCGACTGAGTGCATTAAGCTGATCTCCAACGCACTGCGCATGAGTGCGGCTGATATAGAAGGGGTTATCAGTTTTTATCACCATTTTCGCCGTACGCCACCGCCTGCCCACAAACTTGAAATCTGCCGAGCAGAAGCCTGCCAAGCTTTAGGGGCCAGAGAGTTAGAGCGTCATGCCATGAAACACCTCAAAGCAAAATATCATGAGATCAGTGCGGATGGCAGTGTTGCCCTGGAACCAGTGTATTGCTTGGGCAACTGCGCTTGTGGGCCAAACATACTTCTGGATCAGAAATTGATCGGTCGTGTCTCTCCTGCCCGATTTGATGAGATCATTGCAGGCCTGCTGAGGAATTAAAAAGATGAAAGTCTACGTGCCCAATGACAGCACAGCTCTCAGCCTTGGAGCAGAGGATGTCGTATCGCGACTTCGTGAGATAGAGCCAGACCTTGAGATTCACCGCAACGGATCTAGGGGCCTTGCTTGGCTAGAGCCGCTGATTGAGGTGGAGTCGCACAATGGGCGTATTGCCTACGGTCCAGTTACCGCGGAATCTCTATCCAAAGCCATGTTGCAAGGAAAATCACATGAATTGCTACTGGGGGACATCGAACAACACCCTTACCTTGCCAAACAACAGCGATTGACCTTCGAACGAATCGGCAAGATTGATCCAGAAAACCTTGCCGATTACCAGAAGATGGGTGGGTTCGATGGGTTGCGTCGTGCGATCGCCAGCCCACCCCAGGCTATCGTAGACCAAGTTAAAGCAAGTGGATTGCGTGGCCGCGGTGGAGCTGCATTCCCTACGGGGCGCAAATGGCAGACAGTATTAGAAACTTCATCGGATAAAAAGTACATCGTTTGCAATGCAGACGAAGGGGATAGCGGTACCTTCGCCGATAGGCTACTGATGGAGTGCGATCCGTTCTGCCTAATTGAAGGAATGGTTATTGCCGCTATAGCTGTGGGAGCCAATCAGGGCTATATCTACCTTCGACGAGAATATCCCCTGGCGTTGGAGAGGCTACAAGCAGCTATAGACAAGAGCAGGAAAGCGGGGTTTCTGGGCAAACACATCCTCGGCAGCGATTATTGTTTCGAATTGGAAGTGCGACTTGGCGCCGATGCTTACATCTGTGGTGAGGAAACTAGCCTACTGGAAAGTTTAGAGGGGAAGCGTGGCCTGGTCCGCAGCAAGCCACCTTTACCTGCCATCGAAGGATTGTTTGGTCGACCGACAGTGGTAAACAACGTATTAACACTGGCAACTATCCCTTTCATACTGGCCAGAGGTGCAGAAGAGTATGCAAACTACGGAACAGGAGATAGCCGGGGCACGATCACGATTCAGCTTGCGGGTAACATAGTCCGCGGAGGGCTAGTGGAACTGGCATTTGGTACAACGCTGCGCGAGCTGTTAGTCGAATTCGGTAACGGTAGTTTCAGCGGACGCGAACTGAAGGCAGTCCAAGTAGGCGGCCCGTTGGGCGCTTATTTGCCCGCATCAAAGTGGGATCTACCACTGGATTACGAGGCCTTTACAGCTGCAGGTGCTATGCTGGGCCACGGAGGAATAGTGGCTTTCGATGACACTGTTGATATGGCGCAGCAAGCTGAATTTAGCATGGAGTTTTGTGCTCTGGAATCCTGCGGCAAGTGCACTCCCTGCCGAATCGGTAGTGTTCGAGGCGCGGAAGTATTGGCTAGAATCCGTCAAGGCCAGCAAATCGAAAAGGGCCTCGAACTATTGGAAGACATATGTGAAACGATGGAAAAAGGATCTCTTTGTGCTATGGGAGGCCTGACGCCTTTTCCAGTTCGCAGCGCAATAAACTATTTTCCCGAGGACTTTCAGCCAGTGGAGGTCAAATGATTGAATTCTATGATCCGGATACTGATTACGGCACACCCGCAGTCTCAGCAGAAAAACAAATTACATTGACAATAGACGGGCACAGCGTGTCAGCCCCCGAAGGCACAAGCATTATGAGAGCAGCGGCAACATTGGGCATTAGAATTCCCAAGCTGTGCGCCAGTGATTCATTGGAAGCTTTTGGAAGCTGCCGGCTCTGCGTAGTGCAAATTGCAGGGCGCAGCGACATGCCGGCTAGTTGCACTACAGCAATTGCTGAAGGAATGTCTGTTTCAACCCAGAATGAACCACTGGCGAAACTCCGTCGCAATGTGATGGAACTTTATATAAGTGATCATCCACTTGACTGCCTGACCTGTACCGCCAATGGTGACTGTGAGTTGCAGGATATGGCTGGCGCCGTGGGATTGCGTGAAGTGCGATATGGTTTTGAAGGTGCCAACCACCTTGAGTCGGAAAAAGACCAAAGCAACCCTTATTTCACATTCGACCCAAGTAAATGCATCGTTTGTAGTCGCTGCGTTCGAGCCTGTGCGGAAGTCCAGGGAACATTCGCTCTCACCATCAAAGGAAGAGGGTTTGAATCTGTTGTTGGTACTGGCGGCACATCATTCATGGAAAGCGAATGTGTGTCATGTGGCGCCTGTGTGCAAGCCTGCCCTACAGCTACTCTGATTGAGAACTCGGTTGTCGAGCGTGGACAACCGGAGCGCAGTGTAGTCACTACCTGTGCTTATTGCGGAGTTGGGTGTAGCTTTAAAGCAGAAATGAAAGGCGAAGAAGTGGTACGTATGGTGCCTTATAAAGGCGGCGATGCTAACCATGGCCATTCTTGCGTCAAGGGGCGGTTTGCCTTCGGCTATGCCACCCACCCTGACAGGGTTAAACAGCCAATGATTCGTGAACAAGTTACTGACCCTTGGCGTGAAGTCGGTTGGAATGAAGCTTTCCAGTTCGCTGCTGAAAAGCTGCGCAAGATCCAGAAAACTTATGGAAATGACAGCGTGGGCGGCATCACAAGTTCCCGTTGTAGCAACGAAGAAACCTATTTAGTTCAGAAGTTGGTGCGGGCTGCATTCGGAAACAACAATACCGATACTTGCGCGCGAGTGTGTCATAGTCCAACAGGTTATGGATTGAAAGCCACGCTTGGGGAGTCAGCCGGCACGCAAACTTTCGACTCAGTTCGCGAAAGTGATGTGATCATGGTGATCGGAGCCAACCCTACCGAAGCTCATCCAGTTTTTGGTTCGGCACTGCGGCGCCGACTGCGTGAAGGGGCCAAGCTGATTGTCATCGATCCCAGACGCATCGAACTGCTCGATACACCGCATACTGGTCTGGCGCTTCATTTGCAACTTGAGCCAGGCACCAATGTCGCCATTATCAATGCTCTCGCTCATGTTGTGGCTAAGGAGGCAATAGTAGACGAGCGTTTTCTTGAATCTCGATGTGACATGGAGGCGTTTACGCTCTGGCGCGACTTCATCCTAGAACCACAAAACAGTCCGGAGGTAGTCAGTGCAATCACTGGTGTGTCCACCGAGTTAATCTACCAAGCAGCAAGAACATATAGTGAAGCTGGGAACGCAGCAATTTACTATGGACTTGGGGTAACCGAACACAGTCAGGGTTCCACCATGGTGATGGGTATTGCCAATCTAGCTCTGGCGACCGGTAACATTGGGCGAGAGGGTGTGGGTGTAAACCCTCTCCGAGGCCAAAATAATGTGCAGGGCTCATGCGACATGGGGAGCTTTCCTCATGAATTGCCCGGATACCAGTTTGTTGGTAATTCCCAATCCCGGGAGCGCTTCGAAGCAAAATGGGGTGTACAAATAAGCAAAGAGTCCGGGTTGCGTATTCCTAATATGTTCGACGCTGCTATCGCCGGAGAATTCAAGGGGCTCTATGTTCAAGGCGAAGATATAGCTCAATCAGACCCTAACATTCAGCATGTGGAAACCGCGCTGCGATCTCTGGAATGTCTCATTGTGCAGGACATTTTTCTCAATGAGACGGCAAAATTTGCTCATGTATTCCTCCCTGGCTCCAGCTTCCTTGAGAAAGACGGAACGTTTACCAACGCAGAGCGGCGTATTAATCGCGTGCGTAAGGTAATGACACCTATGGCTCAACTTGCGGACTGGGAAATAACCATTGGTCTCTCTAATGCGCTAGGATATCCCATGGACTATACCCACCCCTCACAGATAATGGATGAGATTGCTGAACTCACTCCCACATTCACTGGGGTTAGTTACGAGAAACTAGACAGACTCGGGAGTATTCAATGGCCTTGCAACGATGACAGTCCAGAGGGCACTCCCATTATGCACTGCCAGGATTTTCCTATTGGCAAGGCACAATTTGTTATCACTGAATACATTGCATCGGATGAACGCACGAACCGGCGTTATCCGCTGTTACTCACTACCGGTAGGATTCTCAGCCAGTACAACGTCGGCGCTCAGACTAGGCGTACAGCGAACCAACACTGGCACAAGGAAGACTTGCTGGACATACATCCTGCTGATGCTGAGTTGCGTGGCATAAAAAGCGGAGACTGGGTCGGGATTCGCAGCCGCGCAGGAGAAACGGTGCTACGTGCTCGAGTGCTGGAACAGGTAAAGCCTGGTGTGGTTTATACGACTTTTCACCATCCCTTTAGCGGCGCCAATGTAATAACTACCGATGCCAGTGACTGGGCCACTAACTGTCCTGAGTACAAAGTTACTGCGGTTCAGATTGAGCCGGTAAGTCAGCCGTCGAGATGGCAGCAAGCGTTCCGAAAGAATGAAGAGGTTCAACAAAAACT
>Ga0315324_10000531_pt1 | contig 13200 bp, 8 predicted proteins | sample M150021515metaG_FD_203919 | JGI IMG/M metagenome (GOLD analysis project Ga0315324, IMG submission 203919) | Ammonia-oxidizing marine archaeal communities from Monterey Bay, California, United States - M1 500m 21515 | ecosystem: Environmental > Aquatic > Marine > Intertidal zone | place: USA...
TCGATATCACTTCTATTGACCTAAATGGATGCTCTGATTCACAAAGAGATAGTGACGGAGATGGGGTGAAAGATAGTGATGACCTATGCCCTTCCACTCAAGATGAAGCCTCGGTAAACCTAGATGGTTGTGCGGCAAATGAACGTGACACAGACGGTGATGGCCACCTCGATAGTCTCGATCAGTGTCCTAATACTCCAACTGGTGTTCTCGTTGACTTCAATGGATGTGCAACCGTGCAGAAAGATACTGATTCTGATGGCGTGAATGACGCTGATGACAAGTGTACCTATACTTCTGCAGGCGAAATAGTAGATGCGAATGGTTGCGCAGAATCACAACGGGATTCAGACCTCGACGGTGTCAATGATATGCTCGATGATTTCCCATATGACTCAAAGTATTCTTCTGACAAGGATGGAGATGGTGTTGCTGATGAATTGGATGCATACCCACTTGATGCAAATCGTTCAATGCTAGAAGTAGAAAGTTCAAACACATTGATTGTGATACTGATGCTAGTACTAATCGCAGTAATTGGTGGTGTTGGATTCATACTATACCAAAACCAGAATAAGCAACACATCTCTGAAAAATCATCGACTAAAATTGGTCCAAGTGAATGGGTCGATGCAAATGGTGTCAACTGGTCGCGTTCGGAAGATGGTACAGTTCATTACTGGGATAATGAATCCCAGGACTGGGTAATTTCGAAGTGATTATTCAACTGTAACAGACTTGGCTAAATTACGTGGTCTGTCAACATCACAGCCAAGAGCAAGTCCGGTGTGATATGCGATTAATTGTGTAGGAATTACTGTTAACAATGGTGTTAGCAATGGGTCACACCGAGGTACTGCGATAGAAATATCGCCTTCCGAAGCAATCTCATCACCTTCTGCATGAATTAGAATGATGCGCGCACCTCGTGCCCGGCATTCATGAATTGAAGCTGCAGTTTTCTCTTTCATTTCGTCATCAGGAGCAATGACAACTACGGGTGAACCTTCTTCAAGAAGAGCGATAGGACCATGTTTCATTTCCCCTGCAGGATATGATAAGCAAGGGATGTATGCAATTTCCATCAACTTTAGAGCGCCCTCACTTGCAACTGGTGAAGAAGGTCCACGGCCGAGGAATAATACCGATTTGGCATCCTTGACTGCATCTACTGCTTCCATAATGGGGCCTGGATTCTCAAGATACTCTGCAAGACGGTCGGGCATCTTTTTGAATTCGTCAATGATTTTCCTCCCCTTGGCCCGAGAGAATGACCTTGTTCGACCTAGTCTTAATGCAAAAATGAGTAATGAAGCAACCATATTTGTGAATGCCTTAGTTGAAGCAACTGCTTGCTCGGGGCCACTGTGAATGTATACGCCACGTCCACATAATCTCGCAATTGTTGAACCTACGACATTTATTATTCCAAATACTGCCCCGCCCTTGAGTTTGATTTCCTTTATCGCGGATAGAGTATCGGCAGTCTCTCCCGACTGGGAAACTGCAAAATGAAGTCCAAGTTGATCTACAACTGGATCATTATATCGAAATTCACTAGCAACATGGGCCATCGCTGGAACTCTAGCCAATTTTTCAATCGCTAATCTTCCAACTTTGCATGCATTTAATGCTGTACCACATCCAATCAATCGAACATGTGGTATGGCGCGAAGGGTAGCGGAATCTAATCTCAATCCGCCTAATTTTCCATTACCATTTGCATAATCAAGTCGACCCGAAATACATCGACGTAATGCCTCTGGTTGCTCGTGAATCTCCTTGAGCATGTAATGAGGGTATTTTCCCAAATCGGCTTCGCCCCACTCATCTTCAAGAATTGACATTCCTGTTGAGGATGAACCGCCCTCAAGTCTGCTAATATTGTACCCATCCCGCCTCAATACGGCAATATCGCCATCTTCGAGGAAGGAGACCCTCTGTGTATGTGGTGAAAGGGCATGGGGGTCAGATGCCACAAATGATTCTCCATCGCCTTGTCCGAGAATTAGTGGTGAACCATTCGCTGCACAAATAATCAAATCATGTTCTTCAAACATAACACATAGACCCCATGTTCCAACAACTCTCCTCAGGGTTTGACGTACAGCCTCTATTGGCTCTTGTCCTGAATCAAGACCTAGTGAAATCATATGAGCAAGAACTTCAGAATCGGTGTCTGAAGCAAAGTCTATTCCTTTTGCCTCCAATCTTTTGCGCAATAATTTGGCATTATCAATAATGCCATTATGCACTATTGCAAGAGAAGAAGAAATATCCGTGTGCGGATGGGCGTTTTCATCGGTAACTCCACCATGAGTTGCCCAACGAGTATGAGCAATTCCACAATTACCCTTGATTTTTTTTGGTAAGATTTTCTTGAGATCTTTGACCTTACCCACCTTTTTATGGACCTGAATCTCTCCGTTTCGAACAGCAATTCCTGTCGAATCATATCCCCGATATTCCATCCTCCGAAGCCCTTCAACCAGTAATGGGGCAGCAGCACGTTTACCGATGAAGCCAAAGATTCCGCACATATTAGGACCTCACATTTCGATATTTGCTGAGCAAATTGGACATTTCATTCGCCTTAGCGTCATGTCCATCACTGTAACTGTAGCACTACATTCAGCACAACTAACCTCTCGCTTAGGTGCCGGCATTGGCGGTAATGGCAATGCTCCAGGGGCAGGAGGCATCGGGAGTGGAAGTTCACCCGGGGCTGGTGGTGGAGGTAAATTGGGCAGATTCGGCAATTCTGCAAGAATCGGTAATTCTCCAGGCAATGGAATAGGCGGTAACTCGGAGATCATCTTGTCAAATGCCTCCTTGGATTCTCTCTGTTCCTTGCGCTTCATTCGGCGCTCAAGGCGCTTTGATGCAGTGCCCGCCTCAACCTTTGCTTCGAGTTCACTAGCGAGATTTCTCTCGGTAATTTCCTCCTCATCAATCTCTACCAATACTTTCGTACCAGTCGAAATGACCAGCTCATCATTTCCATCTGCATCGATGGCTACCAATGGCGTATCTTCTTCGGGATTAACGAGTAATTCAATATCTCCAGTTCCAGTTGATACTTCGAGTTCATATTCTTCCTCATGTGTCTTGCGTAACACGATTACAACACAAGCAAGTAGAGTGAATAAGCCAATGGTAATTCCAACGAGAATCATTATTTTTTGTTGCTCGTTTTCCCCTGGAAGAGGTTCCAATAACATGTCGAGAATGTAATTGCCATCGTCAACACCATCGGTAGGATTGATCATTGCCATTTTCCTGACATTGACTGTTCCTGATGGTGAAACTGAAACAATTATTCCATCAACACCGATATCGCCCGCACCGACAATGTGGCCTTCGCCTACGAGATTTGAATGTCCTACCACGGGTTCATTGGCAAGACGCAAGCCATAACGTACAACTGGACCGTAGACTCCTACTTCGTCATGTAATACTCTAATGCCATCTGCGATTTTCAAAATTACTACTTTTGTTGCACCTGGTGCAGAAGTAATGGTTGGACTATCAAGAGACCAAATTGAATCGGTTACAGCAGTGTTAATCGTTGCAGAACGCCCAGTACCTTCTACCCATCCAGCAATCAATACATCCTTGCCATTTTCTTCGATTACCATGAGTTCAGGCATTGCCGCATTATCGCCTACAGCAGATTGGAATGACCACGGTGTAATGTGAGCCTCACCATGAGCATAAAAGAGTCCAACGCGCTCTTGTCCAGTTACATCATCCCTCATTGCTTGGTAGAGAATATGAACATACTTTTCCCCGATTCCTACAGCAAGAGAATTACCAAATTGTGGATTGATATCAACATCGGTAATCACATTGTTACGTGTGAACCAACCTTGACTAGAATCGCCATCCTCTCCAGCGATTAAGAAAATATTTGTCACATCTAACCATGAACCTCCTGTGGAAATGTCACGATGATAACCCGCTAGCACGATTCGGCCATCCTTCTCCGCAAGATCAAGACCCCAATATTCACCTTCAGATTGCTTAATTGGAGTCATGAATGACATGACATTCATCAAATCTCCAGATGTACCAATGCTAGCCATTCTCACTTCATAGAGAGTGTAACCAGTGCCATCTTGGAACCTTCGTGTCCAAGCGATTTGAGCCCGGCCATCTTCTCTTACAATAAATGCGAATTCACCAGTCCAATCAGACTCAATGGTCGTATCCCCTGGCATTCCAAAGGTAGGAGTAAGAGTTCGGGCATGCAATTCTCCATCTCTAGTGGTGAACAATAATCCCCCTCCATCAATGCCGACAAAGCCGACTACGGCTTCGCCTTCAGAGAGTGTCAATCGTGTTGGACTACTAACTTCAAATCCATCCACAATCACATTAAATCGCAATTCGGAATGCTCTACATCAACACCGTTACCTTCCAGAATGACCCTATGTTGGATAGTGCCACTTTCCAGAGCACTATGAGTGAAACTTGCCTTTGAATGACCTGTGCCGCTGGACGAGCCTCCAATTACTGCAATTGTTTGACGGTCTCCAGAATAGGTTTGCCATCCTGTTTCTTCCCAAGTAAAGAGAGTCATGATAATTGAAGTTGCATCCGTTTGTCCTAAATTATCCACCCTGACATTAATCTTGTAGGAAACTGGATTATCAGGACTGGCAGGAGGAGATGGCACGGAAGGAGAAGTAGTCACTGCAGATGTTAAGAATCTCAGGGTTGGTTCAATCGGTCGCTCTTCAACAAGGAATTGGAATGAATAGGAATTGTCTGAAATATCAATTTCATTCTGGAGGCCATTTGGATCAATATTGATAGTCACAGTATGGTCTCCCGCCTCTGTTGCCCACCACCAAAGAATCACTGAGCGCGTCTCTCCTTGCGCAAGGGTAGGGAGCTTACCCTCGCTAGGATAGGTGTTGGAATCAGACCCCGGTGCGTCAAGAGAAAGGTGCAAATCTGATGCGTCCGCATCGCCGGTATTCACTACACTGAAATGAATCTCCAAAACGGTACCAGCAACAGCAGAAGTCGCAGGCAGAAGGTCTTGATCGAGAATTTCAACTGAACTTTGGAATTTTAATGCCGGTGCTGCTGGCTGATTATCGACAGTAAATGTTCTACGAACTATATCGGTTTCAAGTCCACTAACATTTACCATTTTTACAGAAATTCTATGCGAGCCATCGTCAACTTCAGTTGAGTCCCAAGTAAAGGACCAATCCTGAAGTTCACTATCTGTAGAATCGAAGGAATGTGCTACCAACCACTCTTCAGAGCCGACACGGTAGTGCAATTCATCTGCTTCAATTCCTTGAGCAGAACCTGAGAAGGTCACTGTATCGCTAATGCTTGCTCCTGATGAAGGTGAACCAAATGAAACCATCATTCTACTAATTCGTCCCCATCTCACGTCAGATGCTGATGCATCGGTAGAATTCACTGCTCTTGCCTCGATGACAACATAGGTTTCAGTCTCACTAACCCAATCTTCTTTGATTAGCACATCGAGATACCATGATGATGTTTGGCCACCTGCAGCGGTCCAGTCCATCAATACGACTTCACTAAAGTCCTCATGATGTTGAATGAGTTTTACCTCCATAGAATCCCATGGCTCAACACCAATTTCTTCCCCACCAGAGATTCTCATCATCTCTCCTACAAGCATCCAAGTGCCATTATCAGGTGAAGTGATTAGCGCACCAAGGTCAGAATCATTACTCGGTGGTGGATCGATAATGACTCCACCTCCACCTCCATCAAGAGGTGTGCAAGCACGCTGTAATGCGGTATCAACCGCACATGACGCATCGACTAAGCCGAATCCCCAGTTGACATTCCAACGATCTGAAACTTCCGGTTCATCAGGGTCTCCACGCTGCTCACTGGAGTTACGTAGAATGTCCTTGACCTCTTCTGGGGTGAGAGATGATTCAGCTTGTAGCATCAAAGCAACGATACCCGATACTAGTGGAGTTGCCATTGAGGTTCCATCTTTTTCCTCATACCCATTGTCCGCCATCGGCCGCGGTGAGCCTGGGAATGAAGTGCCTGTAGCTGCAGATGCGGACATGATGTCGCTACCATAGGCGCTAATGTCGGGCTTCAACTCATCCCAATCATCACCATCATTATCCGAATTACGTGGTCCTGAATTGGAATAGGATGCCATGTTATCATCGGTACGATTGATTGTACCGCGGTCCTCAGCAGAACCGATTGTTATGGCACCATCTGCGCTTGCAGGTGAAGGAATTCTACGCTTACCGTCATTTCCAGCAGCGACAACGCACGAAATACCATTGATGGTCGCATTGTTTACCAATCTGGCTTCAGCGCCGGTCCCATTATCTCCGTCATCATTTGGATCGAGTTGATTCCCTATCGAGCCAAATGACATTTGAGCGATATGTATGCCAATTGCGCCATTGCCCCAGTTGGTATCTTTATTGTTGATTACCCACTGAATACCATTGATTGAATTCTGTGAATTTGTGCCACCGCTATCTGTTAGAACCTTGACGTCGACGAGGTATGCTCCTGGTGCGGTTCCCATGTCAATGCCTCTTGTATCCCCGGTTCCAAGGGCGATACCTGCGACGTGCGTGCCGTGGCCTTGACCGTCATCTGGGTCCTGACTACCATCTGGATTGGATGCTTGAGATGTTGCATCATATCCGGCAACCCACTTCTGGTCATCATAGGAATTTGCATCCAAATCTGGTTCATCGTCTTGATCATCAAAATCATTGAGAGAGCGGTGTTCATTGTCAACTCCACTATCGAGTACAGCGATTACAATTCCTTCACCAGTATACCCACGGTCATACAGAGTTCCACCATATACTTCTGAAGGTCTGACTCTGGAAGCAGGACTCGCTGTTGAAAGGAATGATGTCATTACATTCTGCATTTCAACGACTACTACCGATTCCAATGCATGGATTTCAAGAATGGCACTAACGGGAACATGGTCGACTACAATGGAATCGATTGAATCCATAACTTGGAACCATGAGTCTTCTGATTCCCAGCCATGGCTTTCTAGAATTTCTACCAATTGCTCGATTTCAATTTCGGTAGGGTGCCAAGCAAAATCGACGATTATCGCAACAGTATTGCGCCCATCTTCTCCAATAATCGAAGTCGAAGATGGAGAGGCTTTGCCGGAGAGGACTTCTTCTAAGCGGTCATCGAGTCCGTCAAAATCTGAATCCGGGCCATAAGCAAACCACCATCCGTATTCCTCACTAGCAACCTTGTCGCCACGATGTGGCATTCGGTCCTCAGCGACCTCTTCAGCATCGAATGCTGAAGCGAATGCTGAGAGGTCAGCCATGACAAAGACCAGTACCAGAAGTAGTGCTCTGATGTTCAACATACGTCCATCCCGCCCTTACGGGCGGGCTCTGGCCCCAATGAACCTTCCCGCCATACGAGCCCCGTAGGGGCTCAGGGCCATGTAAGATGTGACTTGTCCACAGTACATCGAATTCTCATCCTATGAACCTCCATTTCACCCTCACAAACCGGACAATTGGCTTTCTCAGAAATCTCCTCCATCCAAGCCTGCCTAGTTTCTTTCTCATCGCCCTCTTCTCGGAGACGTTTTACGAGGTCATCTAAACCAACAAATGGATGTTCTAACGGAAGCTCTTCCACTTCAATTTCCCCTTCCCAATCTGTACCTTTTTTGATAATCGGAAGCATGGCATATGCCAATACAAAACCACCAAGATGAGCCATATGGGCAACATCAGATATTTCGTTCATCTCATATTTTTGCCAAGTTCTGAAAACCTCGAGGGCAAAATAGACCAAGGCGATGAAATGAACAGGCCATTTCCTAATGAGAATGAATGGGAAGAAAACCTCGTCTCTGGGCCAACCCATCAGATAAGCGCCTAAGATTCCAAACGCTGCACCAGATGCCCCTAGAACCGGTGATGTCGAACCTGGATTTGCCAAGGTCCAAGCAATCGATCCACCCAGTAGACCAACAAGATATGATATGCACCATCTGCCTCTACCCAATCTCTCTTCAAGAGGTATCCCAACAAGAGCGATGATGATGATGTTTGAAAGTACATGCAAGGGGTCTACGGGATTGTGAACAAACCCCGAAGTAATCAATGTCCAAAATTCACCTGATTCGACTAAAGATGGCCTCATCCAAAGATAGTCCACAAGGTGCCAATACCCCGTCCAATACCAGATCATTTGAACGATATATCCGAATAATAACGAGAGGGTCAAGGCCATAGCAATAGATGCTTTTTCCTTCCACGCCCAAAGAAGAGGGGCGATAATTGCCACCACCCAAATACTGAGTAAAATCCCCTCCATGTTGTTAGCGGAGGAGGCGGCGCCTTGAAGCCACTGCGGTTGTTCGAGGTAAATGATGGGAATCATCGAACTGTCCGGACTTCGCCTGCGTAGAGGACGCAGGCAGGTGCTTGACGACTGGAATCTCACGGTGGAATCGGGAGAGGTCGTAGTACTCTCAGGCGAGAATGGTTGTGGAAAATCCACGGTAATTGAAGCTGCAGCGGGCCTCTTGGCGCTCGAAGAGGGCTCCTCAACGATTTCTGGACAATTAATTCGCGACCATCAGGGTCGAAGAGGAAGAACACATTTCGGACTGTGTCTACAAGATGACTGTATCATGGGTGACGAATTGGTTGAGGAAAGACTGCTTGACGTAGCGGGACATTCCTTCGATGTGAAATCGCTATTACGTGAATGGGATATTGACCATCGTGCTAACGACCGAGTTGCCATGCTATCAGGTGGACAACGAAGGAGAATCGCTGTTCTCTCAGGGCTACTACCGGCGATGTTGTCATCCAAACCAGTCGCAATTCTACTCGATGAACCGGATTCGGGTTTGGACGATGCCTCGGTCGAGAGGCTCGCAATATTGCTTCGTAACTTAGCTGCAGGTGGCCATTCAATCCTTGTCGCTTCACACGATGAGAGAATAAAAGGAGCGGCTGACCGACTGATCTCATTCCCATTTGAAGAAGAGAAATTCTCTCGCCCTGTTGGAGAATTTTCTCAAATCAAATTCTCCTCACAACGAAATTCATTCATCGGCCTGAGGATGACTGCTCGAACTTTAGTTGGCTTTGCCAATAATGGAATTGCAGGAATTCTCGTATTAGGGGCGATGCTAGCATTGATTGATTCTTCCATACTTGAAGGGAATCTCAAGACGGCATACATACTCGCACCATCGCTTGCTGCCGGCCTTTGTGGCGACCCAATGTTCAGGCTACTCCAAGAAAATAGGTCGCATGCATGGTGGAGAGCGATGAAAGCGATTCCACCAAGTGGCCTTTCAGCGGTTTTTGTGGGCACAACAATTCTCACAATATTTGCATCGGCGAGTATCAACCACTTCGATATGACAATAATTGTTGCAGGGGGAATACTCGGGGTATTCACCGCTGGTTGCGTTGGGCTACTTTCTCATGCAACACTGAGTTTATCACGTCCAAATGCGGTAATGATTCGGCTGTTGACCCCATTACTCATCCTACCATGGTCACTTGTTGTAGACCGTTTGACACAGTGAGGTTCAAGGATGAGGCCCTACGGGCCTAAGACTGATGTCCCGACTCTCCGAGGTGCTCACCATGGCCGGCCTTGCCGGTTGTGCGCTCACTTTGTGGCTTGGTTTCACATGGGTGCCATCTGTTTCAATCACTGCCTTTGAGGCACCATCAGCACAGAGAATTTTCTACTGGCATGTTCCAAGTGCTTGGGCAGCAATGCTGTCCTTCGCCATGCTCTTTGTCGGTTCAGCCGCTTGGTTTTTCAAGCGCCGTGAATGGGGCTGGAGACTTCAGGTTGCATCTTCAGAAGCGGGTCTTGCCACAGGTTTGATGGCTGTTCTTTCCGGATGTATTTGGGGGGCTGCAGAATGGGGAGTTCCTTGGGATTGGACAGATGTCCGACTCAACACATTCGGAATTCTTACCCTCCTCGCACTTTTCCTAGTACTCGGAAGGCGTTCTCAGCCAGATGGAATTGAAACCAGAGATACCTTTTCCTCATTCGGTCTTTTCGGATTCATACTTGTTCCCCTAACCTATGTTGCAACAAGACTGTGGCAAGTACGCCATCCAGGGCCAGTGATTGGAACCGACGAAGGAACATTAGCGAGTGACATGGGGTATGTTCTCCTGTTAGGAGCAATCTCGATGACGGTTCTAGTATCGGGTCATGTGATAGCAGGAATGAAACTTACACGCCTTGAGTTATTGCTTGAGGAGCTTCAAGACAAACATGAGGAGGCTTCTAGATGACTGGAATGACACACTTAGCAATTGCATATCTTGGCATGATTACTGCCCTCGGAATTTGGACTTGGACAGTGCTTACCCGAAGTCGAGATCTCGAAGCGAGAATAAATGCTCTAGAACAGGCCCTTTCAGAGGGTGAAGAATAGAATCATTCAACAGCGGCATTGATTGAAGTGGAGATGGGATAGCATGGATCTTGGTGGCGAGTTTTGTCTTGTGTGCGGGGCTGCACCACCTCTCTACAGTGGCCGCATGTGTGAGAAATGTACACGAGAGAGAGTGAAACTTGCTGAAATTCCCAAGAATGTTCCATGGATTCGATGTGCGCGATGTGGGAGAATAGACTTCCAGGGGAAATGGTGCGAAGTCGAAGAAGATGATTTGTGGCATGAATTAGTTCAACGAAATGTTGGATTTCACCCCGAGGTCGAGGACCTTGAAATGGGAATACGTGCGCAAGAGGTCGATGGACGGCATACCTTAGTTCACATACAAATCGAAGGTGTAATCGATAACCTTCTCTACACTGATGAAAAAACAATGCGGGCAAGAATGTCAAATGGCGTCTGCCTTACGTGTGCCCGCCAAGCAGGCAATTATTTCGAAGCAACAGTGCAAATTCGCTCAAGTGCACGACGTCTTTCTGAAGAAGAATTTCTAGTCTTAAGAGCCACTCTTAACACAATTCTTGAGGAGATGCCAGACGATCCAATGTTTTTCATCACATCCGAAGGTCCAGTTACCGGAGGATATGATGTCGTACTTGGCTCTAAGGGACTTGCCAGAGCATGGGGCCGTCACCTCGTTAGCAACCACGGCGGACAAATCGCAGCTACTACTTCGGTTGTCGGAAGAAAGGATGGAGCGGATCTTACACGGCTAACACTTCTCTATCGCAAACCTGGATATGACTTAGGAGATATCATTCGCTGGCGAGGGGATATATGGCGCCCATCAAATTGGTCTGGAGAAGGGGCTGTTCTAGAAAAAATCGAGCGCCGTGAAAGGACCGGTGCATCTTGGCGTGATTTAGAAACCGCAACGGTCATCATTCGTCGAAATGAACTACATTACATCGACATTGTCAGCGAGGATTCATCAGTAGCGGAATTCCTCGACCCAAATACGTGGAAGATGGAGGCGGTTCGACTGCCCTATGAACATGTGACTGGAAGGAAACTACTTCTGGCTCGCATCGATGGGGAATGGTTGAGTCTACCTTACATGGGAATGGATGGTGAGTGAATGGAAGAAGGAATCATTCGCTTAGCAACAGCACTCGATTCTGAGGACATGATCGGTTTTACCCGTAGATTCGCAGATGACATCGAAGATGGCCAAGAAAGCGTGCGGGAGGAATTACTTCCTTGGCTTAGCTCGATTCGCAAGAACTGGTCGGGAGTTCTATTCCTTGGAATGGGAGGTTCTGCCGCCGGTGGAGACTTCATTTCCACAATCGCAGACCGTCTTGGCAAGAAACCCGTGAGGACACATAGGGGATATGATTTGCCAGAATGGTGGGATTCTTCGTGGCTAGTTGTCTCTTCATCATATTCTGGAAATACCGAAGAGACTCTTTCGGCGACCGAAGCCGCGGCGGTTGATGGAACAGTAGTTGTGATTTCGAGCGGAGGAGTCCTTGCAGGAATGTGTGAACTCCATGAAAATATGTACCTGATTTCATGCCCTTCCGGACAACCACCACGTTCTGCTTTCGGGCACTTATTCAGCCGTCAACTAGCATTGATGGTCCATGCAGGAATTCTACCGCATACCCTTGGTTCAGAGGCATTGATGAGATTGAAATTAGCCGTTGGGGATTGTGATATCTTAGCTGACCCTGAAGGCGATATTTGCTTGCTAGCTGCTGAATTAATTGAATCGCCAATTTCAATTCTCGGACCTTCTGAACTCTTGCCAGCACTAACTAGATTCAAGAATCAACTCAATGAAAACTCAGCAAGGTTTGCTCGAATTGGTTCATTTCCCGAAATGAATCACAACGAGATTGTGGCATGGGGAGGAGTTGGTCCCGACCAAGACCCCGAAGCAGGAAATCAGGCTGTACTCCTAGTGAATTGGGATGGAATGCATCGAAGAGTACACCAGCGTATGGACTGGTTTGTTTCACATTGTCCAAGCGAAAGTGCATGGAGAATTCAAGGTGAAGGCGCGAGTTTAGTTGAAGCGCTACTACATCTTTGCATCACAATGGACTGGCTCTCAATCGCATTAGCACTATTGCATGGAAAAGACCCTTCGTCAATTGATTCAATATCTTCTTTGAAACAACACCTTTCCGAAATAAGTCAGTAAATTGGGCCAAGTACAATTCTTGGATCTGGAAATCGATTCAGAGCCCATTCACGTTCTGAAACTGCAACTACTCCAGGCATATCATTGCCTACTGGCTCTTCCCAAGATAATTGAAAATGGATATGTGGAGGCCATCCACCATTTACTGCCTCATCTCCTATTGTGGCGAGTAAGTGACCTTCACTCACACTTTGGCCAACTTCAACCATCTCTAGACTTTCAACAGAAAGATGGCCATGCAACGCCCAAATATCTCTGCCATCAAGTGAATGTTTAGTGATTATTGTCGGCCCATAAGAGCCATCTTCGCTATTGGTGCCCATAGAATGAACAACGCCATCTGCAAATGCAAAAACCGGTTCACCGACTGGGGCTCCAATATCGATTCCCACATGGAGATCTCTGTTTCCTCCGAAAATTTCCTGCGTATACATGCCAGGTCTAATCTCATCATATCTCCCAATTTGATAGGCGAATGGGCATTGGAAATTTGGGTCTATACCCCTCGTATAATCGAAAACCCAGTACTCCTCGGGTAGTTGGATGACGGGGTGCATGATAGTTGGAAAACGC
>Ga0315324_10000533_pt1 | contig 13161 bp, 9 predicted proteins | sample M150021515metaG_FD_203919 | JGI IMG/M metagenome (GOLD analysis project Ga0315324, IMG submission 203919) | Ammonia-oxidizing marine archaeal communities from Monterey Bay, California, United States - M1 500m 21515 | ecosystem: Environmental > Aquatic > Marine > Intertidal zone | place: USA...
TCCCCTCGTTCAAATTGCTGAACGGCACTCGCAACTACTCCTTCAACCGCATGGCGATTCACCACCCTTCCCTCATTTGTACTCCATTCTTTCAATGAGTTTAGGTTTAGAAGTTCTGTAAGTTTCTGCCATTGGTTATCATTCCCGACAGCGATAACAAACCATCCATCTTTTGCTTCAAAGGCTCTGTAAGGCACTAAATTTGGATGTGCTGACCCCATCGGTTGCGGGTCTTTTCCACTGGCCAATTGATTCTGGGCTTGGTTGACTAATGCTGCGACTGCACAATCCCAAAGTGAGATGTCTATTTTTTGTGACTCACCTGTGCGTTCGCGATGAAAAAGGGCTGCGAGTATTGCTGATGATGCACTGATTCCAGTAATTACGTCTATCCATGCGACTCCTACTTTGGCCGGTTCACCTTCACCGCTTCCTGTCACCGACATGATTCCCGAACGGGCTTGAAGGGCAAGGTCATATCCGGGCTCATCTCTTCGAGAACCAGTTGCTCCGAAACCAGAAATTGAGCATATTATTTTGTCTTTCGGCAATGGACCAATAAGACGTTCAAGTGTTCCAGGCTTGAAATTCTCAATAACAACATCTGACTGAGAAATAAGATTGAGTATCTCTTTGGAGTCCTCTTTGAGGTTCAATCGTATTACTTTCTTCCCGCGGTTACAACTTAACCAGTATGCTGCGACCTCCTCTCCTTCAAAATCAGTAGTAAATGGCGGACCCCACCCTCGTGTATCATCCCCCCAAGGTGCTTCCACTTTGGTCACCGTGGCGCCGAGGTCAGCCAGCATCTGTGCCGCATAAGGTCCAGCGAGAATGCGAGATAAATCTAGGACTTTGATACCAGAAAGAATTGCCGACATGTAATAGCCGAGGTGGCAGAGGGACTTGAAAATGTGTATAGAATACAATATGTAAATAGAGAAGTTGATAGAATTATTCGCATTTTGCAAATAGCGAGAGGGGTTTGCAAGTGGGGCGAAGAGTGAATTGACGGGGAAATAGACATGAAGCACTACCCACTCGGGTCAATCCCACGATGATGATTTCTTGTTCCGAGTCAATTATGACGAATGATGGGCGAACTGAGTGGGACTCAAACTCACGGTGAATATATGCCTCCGCAAACACCTTCAAATCAAGGTGAACAAGGTGTGCAACCAACTGCAACACCTCAACCACAACCATCTCCTCAAGCACAAGTTATCGCAAGCCCTTTTTCCCAGCCAGCAGCAATATCCCCTACGACATACCAACAACAAGCAATTGCCAACCCATATTCAAGAATACAACCTACGCCTGTTGTGCATTCGGCAATCCAGCCCATTGCCCTTTCACAGGCGCCAAACAACATGATTGTTGCACGGTTTCGTTCAGTTTGGAAACCAATATTTCGGCTCTCAATGTTGTCAATTATCTGTAGCCTATTGGCACAGGCACTCGTCATGTTACCCTTTGGGTTTTTTGCTGGCGAAGCGGTACTGAGCCTACTCGGAGTCTTTTGTAGCCTACCCTTGTTGCTTATTTTCGTGCTGATGAGAAGACCAAAACTCGCCCACATTATTATCGCTGAGCCCAATCCTGCTGGATCATATATGCACCCACTTACCAAATCTCGGACTTTACAAACCACAGTTCCAACAAAAATACGTCGACATCTGATTCGAGACTCTGGCGTTTTTGACATTCCGCCAACAAAAGTCCTTTGGCTGATTTTTGCAATTGGAATTGTCACATCTATTGTTCTAGCAATTTCGCTTAGTTCGGGCAATGACGGTTTAATGAGTATTGGAATAATTCTTTCAATATTCCTTGGCATACCACTATTGTTCATTGGCTTTTCAGTTCCCGTTTTCGCTTGGTGGTCTTTTTCGAGCCGCAAACTCGGCATGATGACAAGGCAACACGAGGCGGAAGCAGCGCTTACTGCAGGGATGCTTTCAACCATCCCAGCAATAATGATTAACTCCATTTTCTTCCCGATGTTGTTATCCTTTGGCGGCATTATTGATGACTGGACGATGATGGAATTTAGCGGAACTGACCTAGCAACATTTCTGACATTGACAATCTCAGCACCCGTCGGAGAAGAACTTTGCAAAGCAGCGGCTGTGCTTTTATGCGCACGATATATAGATTCTCCGAGGAGAGGGTTCCAAGTGGGTTTCACTGTCGGACTCGGTTTTGCTATTGTTGAAAATTTCATCTATATTCTTGGCAGTTTTGGAGGAGGGTGGGTAATGTTTTCATTGACTGCACTACTAAGGGGAATAGGTTCTATCCCTGGACACGCCCTTTGGACAGGATTATCCGGACTCGCTATTGGCTGGTTATTGTATCAAAATAAGGATTTATCAGATGCAGTAAACGAGGTTTTGGGGGGTGAAAGACTTTCACCTTCGCATGAGTTATCTTTGCTCGACCCGCATACGGGAATGCCGGTGAAGGACGCAACCGGTCAGATAGTTTCTGATGCCACCCAAATAATACCCGCTAATAATCACCTTCAATCTTGGAATACCCAACACAAAATGCAAGTGGCAAATGATTCAAAGAAAATGCCTTTGCCAAGAGAAGTTTGGATGGGGCTGGGAATTGCCATGCTTGGGCATGCAACATGGAATGGGTCATCGTTTCTCATCGCTTTCCTTGCGGAATCCATTGGCTTTGGAGAAACAGGAATAATATTGACTGAACTTGTTTGGCTATTCGTATTAGTTGGTACTTCACTTGTTATTGGTTGGCACATTCTCAAGGCTGTTTCTCAAGAGCCACATCATCACGAACCCTAATCAAAGAAATATACTGAGGCGTTGGGCTGATAGAAAATAGTGGTTATTGCTTTGTAAAATATCGCATGGGCGCCTGATTTGCCTATCATCTTGAGATGCTCATTTTCTACTTTAGCCTCAAAGGGAATTTCAAATGCACCTATAGAACCTCCCTATTCGTAGAAATTATTAGCCTAACACTTCAAAAGGGAACGGTGTCGGACATATGGGGGCGAAGTATGTCTTTTGACCTAAGCGGAGGTTTGGATGGGCAGAATATGTCCATCACTTTGGCCCTTGTACTTACTTTGTTGCTGGCTAGTCGCTTCAAGAATATTCTTGATACGAAGGGTAGTATTGCAGCAGGGGCACTCGGACTCGTCGTTGGAGTACTTGGGCATTGGTCATGGCTAGTGATCCTCTTAGCCTTTTTACTGAGTTCGCACAAAGCGACTAAATTGAATTGGGAGGAAAAAAGCAAATACGGTTTCTGTGAATCAATTGATGGTTCAAGAGGCTGGTATAATGTGGCCGCAAATGGCTCAATGCCCGCAATAATTGCTATTTATTCTTTCACTCAAGGAAATTGGGGAGACATGTTATGGATATTCACGGCTTCAGTAGCAGTGGCAACATCTGATACTTGGGCGAGCGAAATCGGTTGCCTTGACAAGAGAGTTTGGATGATTACAACCATGAAAAAATGCGAACCAGGTGTCAACGGAGGAATTTCAATAAATGGACAATTTGCAGCAATTGCCGGTTCTGCACTCATAGGTATTGTCGCATTAGCGGCGGGATGGTTACCTGCAGGTGGAGACTTGACTACGGGAATCACAATGGCCGCAATTGTTTCGTTAATCGGCTGGCTTGGTTGTCAAATGGATAGCTTACTAGGAGCGGTGTTTGAGAATCGAGGGTTGATGACAAAAGGCTCGGTAAATGCCGCGTCAATCGCTTTCGGAGTAATTGTTGCTTGGTTCATCTTCCTTTGAAACAATCTTCTTTCACTACCCAACCTGTATTCATTGATACGGAGGTTTGTTTTACCCCTCGCACGTGGAAGGCTTCATGCGCAAGTCCACTTCAGTGATGCAAAAGCATCGCCGACCCATCCTGATGGGCTTTATGCTATCGATATTTTTGCTTTCGATTTTTGTTGGCCTCGATGGCATCAATAATGTTTCAGCCGAGGGAGAGGAAGAAGATGATGCCTTTCCACAGGGTGATATGTTTTGGGATATGCCTGACGAACACCGTCTTTACCTCGCTGGGCAAACTGGAGAAATTGCAAATTTAACACGAACCCGACCTACTGATTCAAGTCCGACCGGTACCGAAATAGTCGGCTATACTGGTATTAGCGGAGCGCAAGAAATCATCTATGCTGAAGCCCCGCCAGCAATAAATAGCATCAATGTAAGTGTAAACCTCAGTGTCTATTTACATGGAATCATTAGGGCACCTTTTGCAAATTACTGCAAAACAACAGGCTGGGGCACACTAATTGAAAAATCAACTCGCATTGATGTAAATATTCTTGTCAATGGACAAGTAATTCACTCCGCTTCATCAGATGAGATTGTCATTGACACGATAAATGACGCCGACCCCGCAAATTTCACAATTGATGATGTTGAACTAAATCTTACAATCATGAGTGGTGGAATCCTCGCACTGCAAATAAGCGTTGACCATCAATGCGAGAATTCAGAAGCACAATTCAACTGGGGTTCATTTGGTTCAGCAAGCGGCATTGTTATCGAGGGCAACTTTGTCCAACCGGTAGTAGAAGGAGATGCAGATGACATCGGACTTGCACACATCCAAATGTCTTCAAATTCGCCTTGGGGATTAGATGATGTCTCAAATACAAAACTGACAATCTATGGGCCAATTTATGACGACCAATTTGATACCGATGACTTTGATCTAGTGATTCAGGATTTTAATTTGCCAATGGGTTCAAAGAAAATTGAAATGAATCAATCGGCATACACTTGGGTCAGCGATGTCCCGCTTGAACCGGGCCATTACCTTGCCAAGTTTTGCATTCAAGTTGTTGATGGAAATACAATAAATTATTGTCATATTGAGGGAAGTTACCGAGTAATTGTTGAAGAGGAAGATGCTGATCTATTCACCGCTTGGTGGTGGCTAGCCAGTATATCCTTACTAATGTTGATTGGCTGGATTGGTTTTGCCTTCAAGCAGGGCTTGTTATACCCGCCTCCAATGATGGCAGCCTTTTTGGTATTGATGATATTATTGATACCATTGCAGATGCAACTACCTTCACTTGAGATGGATTATAATGCTAGAGAAGATGGTGCTGCAACCTCCTTCTCGCTAATTGGCACCTCGGGAGAGGGGGCTAACGAATCTAGTTTTATTCATCTAAATGATTTGTTAGATGGACATTCTGCCGTTGTGATTGGGGTGTTTCAGCCGGGGTCCCCAAATGCCGTTGACCAATATGATAACTTTGCCCGTACAATGGCAAAAACCGATGATATTGCCTTTGCCCAACTCGCTACAGGAAATAATATTCAGTTGATTGATATTGAGGAGCATGCAGCAATTGTAAATGGCTCATGGCCTGTGATGGTTGATGAAAAAGATTCCAAAATTGCAAAGCAGTTTCCGACTGGAGCAAGTGATGGTATTGTAATAATTGATGCAAGCCACACCATCACTTGGTGGAAAGTAGGCTCGGCCTCAGACGGAGAAATAATCAAAGCAATAGGTAATATCGACAACGGAGGCCAACAGTCCATTACTTCAGTATTCAGCCTATTATGGACCTGCGCTTTCACATTATTACTCGTAGCATTACCAAGAAAGAAATGGGAAGCCCCCGAAGAACCGCTACCACCTGGTGGTTATTGGGCGAGCCTCATGCTCAATGGAGTGGCAGGGTTTGCAGTAGTAGCACTACCTATCATCATTTTAACAACTATTCTCGGAGTCGGTGAATTTTGGCTTTGGATACAAGTCGGATTGGCAGCATGGCTTATTTTCCAAGCAGCGTTTGTGCTGAAAAAAGGAAACAGTTTGGAGGCAGGAATTGTCGGTGCATTGCTGCGAAAACTATACACAAATGGCTACACTGAATGGCGAGGAGCAGATGAAATTCGCAACGATGTGCAAATTGGAATTTGGATTGGCTGGTTATCTTGGCTTATGCTTCCGATGCTAATGCCGCAAGGAATTTCGGCAACAATGCGCAGTGGTTTATGGGGAATTGTAATGGGGGTACTGTTGCTCATTGGCCTCTTTATTTGTGTTGGCTTTGTCAATTTGTTCATTCGCCTAATTGCTTCTTGGGGCGGACCTCTATCGCGAATGTTTGGAAAAATAGGTCAGCCCGAATTTGCTCGATTTTATGGATTCCTAATACTTCCAATTGCCATATGGATGCTTCTATTTGCGGTAATTCAGGTTAAAGCCGCTGGATTGATATAGATAAGTGAGAATTGTAATAATTCATGGAAGCAAAAGCGATTATACCGTGGAGTCCAACAAGGGCAGCCACATTGGCTGCCTGTGCACAGAGATATGCCCTGCAATACGTTGTAGGTGCAAAAGCAAGAATCACCCCCCAAGACAAACCTGCAAGATGGTTAGGTAAGCAGGGAAGGTGGAGAGCCCCAATGGACTGCACAGTAATGATTTCTAGAGAGGTACTCCGGTTGAGATTACAAGATGCGAATGAAGGGACTGTCTGGAGTGAAGCAGTGGTGCGAGGTGAATTCTCTCGTCGCTTAAAGAAAACTCTGGACACGCAATTTGATGATCAAGAGAGGTTGGCTAGACGGATGGGTTGGAATAGAACTCCGCAACGCCGCGTTACCAAAGTAAGATTTGAGAAATTAGTTGAAGAAGGTATGAAGCGCCTTCTCTCTGCTGAAAAACATCCTTTACTGGCACGATTATTGAAATCTCCAAAAGATATTGAATGGATGGTTCCAAACCAGTTCCACACTTTTGAAGCCAATGGCGCTCGATTATATTCGGCACCTGATCTCATTATTCGCGAAGGCAGAAAATGGAGATTGGTTCGCATTTCTGGCGATGTAATGAAAGTTAAACCCGCTCCGGTAAAAGCGATAGAAATGGATACGATGTTGCTATGGGCAGAACGCGCAGAAGGTTTGCCAAATGGCGCTCACCGATTCAAGTTGAGCCGATTTGGCTGGGAGCGAGGTAAGTGGAAAGTATGGACGCAAAAGGGTAGTAAGCGCAGTCGCGAAAATGCAAGTGAATTAGTTAGAAATGATATTCAAGCAATGCGGCATGCCAAGCGGCAAATGGGACCAGCGATGGATATTGACCGCTTACCCTTTGCAGAATCTGAATGGAGATGTCGCGAATGCCCATATCGTTGGAATTGCCAGGGTTTCAATAATCCAAAGGGTTCAAGGCTGAATCAGGAAATCCGTGAGCGCCGGCTTGCTGATTCTTGGAAAAATGCAGTCAAGAAGGTTCAGAATGCTCTGCAAGAGGAATAATCATACTTCGTCACTTTGTCACAGGATTTGTATTTCGCTCCCAGAAATATCCATCATGAATCCCCTGAATCGCCCCCCCTAACTCTGCATTTAATAGACGCTTTATTGCTAACTGGCAATATTCGGCTTCGCGCTCAACTCCACAATAGTTTCGCCCGAGTTTTTTAGCAACAACACAGGTAGTCCCTGAGCCCATAAAGGGGTCGAGAATGATATCTCCTTCTTTGGAACTTGCGAGAATTAGTTTGGCGAGAAGTTTCTCGGATTTTTGTGTAGGGTGGTCAGTATTCTCCTTCATTGACCAAAATGGAATGGAAATGTCAGTCCAAAGATTTGATGGGTGAGTGAGGCGGAAATTACCTTTTTTTGTTTCATCCCAGTCTTTAGGTGTGCCGTTTACACGATATGGTGCAATCACTTTTTTCTTCAGTTTTACCGCTTCAACATCAAAATAATAATCATCCGAAACCGTACAAAACCAAATGTCCTCTGAGCAATTTTTCCAATTCGCCTTAGCCCCTCTGCCCTTTTCTCTCTCCCAGGTAATTCGGTTACGTATGTGCAAATATTTTCCAATAATTGGTTCAATGAGACTTGATGTGGTCCAATCTGAGCATACATATATCGATGCAGTTGGTTTTAGACATTTCATAATTTGCGAGAACCAAGAGTCAAACCATTCCACATATTCGTCATTACCCATTTTGCCAAAACTACGTTTTCCATATTGTTTGCTGAGGTTGTATGGCGGGTCAATAATCAGCAGATCAATGCAGTTCAAAGGGAGAAATTCCAGGCATGAAAATAAATCTTGATGCAGTACTGAATTAGTGATGTCGACGATTGTTGAGGGCTTTGCAGATTTTTTAAGGACTCCAACATGCTGCATAAGAGAATCGGCTTCACCCTCCTCAATGAAGAGGGTGCGGTTGCGTGGGGCGCGGGTCTTCACAGATTCATACAACAAAAACAACTATTTAAACACCGGCACAAATCGCCATGGGAATTGCATTCATTTGCAAATCAGCATGAGAAATAATGATAATTGTTTCACTTTTTCAATTCCTTTTTCCTTTCATCAGCCCATGCTTTCTCTTCTTTACTTCTTTCACGCAACTTCTCTGCAGCAGGGCTAGCAAAATAGAATTCAGCATAATCAGTAGGGGTGAGTTTTTTATTAGCGAGGAACTTTTTCAGGAACTCTTCGGTGTATTCAGCGTGTAGTAAGGCATGCTCAATCAGGACTTGTACATCATTATTCATTTTGATTGTACTCTCAGCATGTTTGAGAACCTTGTCTGAAATTTTCTTCGCATCACCCAAATAATGTAGAATCCTTTTCACAATCATTTCCAATACTTGGGCATCAAGATCTAACTCGCCACGGGCATGGTAAACAGACATATCGCGGGCAATTTTGTAAACTAGAAGGAGGTTTGAATAATCTCCGCTTTGCGAGTTAACTACGACTACAAAACCTGGAACTGTCGGAATGTATGCGACATCTTCAGTTGCTTCTTTCATAGTTGCAGACAATAATTGCTTGTCGAAAACAATGATTGTAAATGGCGAGTCGCGGTTTGCTTTTGTCTCAAGAAGTTGAGACCAAGCGGTTTTTTGCGTGCTGGCTTCAAATCCCTTATCTTTGGCATCACCTGTTTCAATGTTTAAATCTACAGGATCTCCGAGGGCAACACCCTTGTCAAACTTTACTTCTATTCCAAGGACAACTTCAGTTGCAGAGGAAGCAGAATCGGGGGTCATTTCTATTGTAGCAAGCACATCGCCGGTTTTGTTTCCGGCAAAATTGCCCTTCCTTTTGCCTGACTGAACTATTTCATCGCTCCAACCATTTGATTTGGCAAAATCATCAAGCACATCAACAATAAGGACTTCCGCCTCATCACCTTTCTTTATTGCAGTCTCTTTAAAAACTGCATCGCGGCGATTTAGCATTAACTTGAAGCGTTCTAATTGCGGGTATATTTCCCTTCCAGCGCTTTCAATCAAATGACCAATGCGATCTTCCATTAATGCCAAGGTGCCAATATGAAGGATGGCGTTGAAGTGCGCCTCATAATCAGATTCCTTAGCGCTTTCGAAAAACTCGTATACCAAAGGGTCATTACTTTCAAACTCAGGGAATTTCACGCTTTTTGCTACATTGTCACATGCAATCTTCTTGCGGGGCATACCTACGGCTTGTCTCCCTCTCAAATAAAATATACGGCACATATTATTGAACGAGGAATAATGCGCTCTTGTGAGTGAATAATGGATTTTTTTGGAATCAGCATGAGAAAATCAGCATTAGAATAAATAAAAATTGTTTCACTTTTCCAATTCCTTTTTGCTTTCAGTGGGTTGATTTTGGAGATGAAGAAAGTCTTTTGATTTTAGTAGAAAAAATAAATGTTATTTTCGTATAAGAAAAAATCGCATTCTATCAAATGAAATCCTTTATAACCCTTTGAGAATATACTATTTGGGAATGAAGAAAAAATTACATAAATACACAAAAAAAACTCAAATGGAAAGAGGATTTTGCTTCATGGTTTAAGTAAGGTTAAAAAAATACATGAAACATGTTTAGCGACCCAAAACATTTACCTAACGGTGAAGATGAAGAAACAAGTCCTTTTGAGGACTGCCTGATAGATGCAATATTGGATGACAAGGACCCTCACAATTGCTTTGCCAACAGAGGAGAAGAAGTCTTTGTTTGGCCAAATGGCGGCGGAGGCGATGACGGATACTATTGCTGCAGCAAAGTTTTCATTGATTCAGATAGAGCAGTTGCAATGGGAATTGAAAAGGAGGAACTAATCCGATTCATTAGAGAATATGTAAGAAAATGTCAAGCTGTGAATAAAATAATCATTACAGGTTCACTCTTTGCAGGAAATAAACTTGGAGTCCTAGGGACAACAGGAAGAAAAAATACCTCATTTGGAGCATTTATTGCTGGTATTAATGTATTGAAAGCAAGCGGGAAATCAGGAATTATTAATCACTCAGGACTATTTGATCCCTCTCCACTTTCAGTAGTAATCATTTCAAAGCAGGGAAAGGGGCCCACAACACAACTAATTCGACATTTGTACCGTTGAAAGGAAAATACATGGAAATAGATCGCATAGGGCGCTGACAATTTGACTTTTTCCCTGTTAAGGGACTAATACACAAACACAAGAAAAAAAGGAGAAAAATATATGCCAAAGAAAAACGAAAATAGCAAAAAAAATAATGAAGGACTGAACGTTGAAGAATTTGAAGAACATTTTGATGAAGAAGCAATGAAAGAACTTGAAAAGCAAATAGATAATAATTCAACCAAGGGAGGAAAAGAACTGATGAAAAGCGATATTGACCAGGATATGATGGCTATGCAAGACACATATTTTGTTACACCATGGGGAAAGATATCCCATGTGGAAATCTCAAATCTACTAAAGATGGCAAGAAAATCTTTGAATGGACCTGAACTAAAATACTGTCAATCACAACTGGATCTAAACGAATTTATTGGCAAAGATGCAGATATAGATACCCATACCAAGGGATATACAGGGGCTTACGGCAAACTCATTATATATTCAGTTGGTAAACTTATTGAAGAAGAATTTGAATTGGTTCTAGCTACAAGATATAACGACAAGGGGGCAAAACTTCCACTAGCCAAAACATCCATCAAAATTGGTCCAAATATAGAAGTTGATGCTACTACAAACGGTTGGCATCATGCAATCCATAAGGAATCAAAAAGAAAATTTGTAGTTCACATTTACAGAGATTTTGATGGCGAATATTGTGTTTCTTGCCATTGTGACTCTACCTTAGGTAAGGCTAGTGATTTCATTAAATTGGTTGACAAGTGGTTCGCTGAAAAGGGGCCTCTAAAGGGCGCAGTTGTAAGTGCTGATTTGAATTTCTTGGAAATTGACGTAAACTATGGAATGGATGATGTTGTTCTTGACGAGAAAATCGCAAACTCATTGCAACTAAATGTATTTGGATTCCTCAAAAATATGGAGTCACTCAATACTTTGGGTCTTTCAACTAGCAGAGGTGTATTGCTCGCCGGACCACCTGGCACTGGGAAAACTTCTTTTTGCAGAGCAGTATTGAACAACAAAGGTGAATCAACTGCCTTTTATGTTACATCCGATGATGTATCAACAGTTGGCACAATTACTGAAATATACAAACATGCAAGAGCATTTGCTCCTTCAATTGTAATTATTGAAGACATTGATACATTGGGTGGACTTGACAGAAGAATTGGCTCAAACCCATTACTTGGAGAACTATTGAACGCCCTTGATGGAGCAGAAGATAACACTGGTGTGATCACCGTAGCAACCAGTAATCATGTTGAACATTTGGATGAGGCTTTGAGAAACAGACCTGGAAGATTCGATGCAATAATTGAGGTAGGACTGCCAGACAAAGATGCTCTTTCTGCATTGATGCTCAATGTTGCAACCTCACACAACATAAAAATCAACTTTAATGTCGGCAAAGTTGCTGCTAAATTAAGCGGATTAACCGGTGCATGGGTCAAAGAATTGCTCACCCACTCAGCACTAATCGCACTTGATGAGGGGGCTGCAATAGACAAACTTGTTATCTCAGAGAAAATTATTTCTGTCGCACTTGAAGAAGTTCTTTCAAGAGCCAATATTGCTACTGAACCACCAACACATTCTGCAACCATTGGTGCAACAACAACAAAATCACCAAAAGCAAGCAGCGCAGGTGGTTTTGAACTATACGGATGAAGTTCTACTTCGCAAGTGTAATCACATAGAATCAATATGTCGCAGATGCATTTTGTGCATAATCTAGGGCCAAGTGTTGTTTAGGCCTCAGGGAGTTTGGATAAGAGATCCTCTAATGCACCCTTTGGGTCAGCAGATTTTGTTACGCCACTGGCGAGAAGAACACCCTCGGCTCCAAGTTCCAAAGCAGCAAGTACATCCTCGCCGGTTTTTACCCCTGCACCACACAGTACTCGCACGTTGGGATTTACCGACTTAACCAGAGCAACGGTATCAGAAATAATTTTGGGGTCCGCAGAGGTGACAGAAATATCTCCTCCAATTAATTCAGGAGGTTCAACTGCGATAAATGTTGGACTTGGATTCATTGCTGCCAACGCCTTTGCCTCATCTAGGTCCGCTGCACAAGCGCACACCGGTATATCTCCGTCTAATTGGGAAAGAAGGGATGCGACATGACTCATCTCAACTTTGTGCTCAGCATGATTAATCAAAGTTCCAACTGCTCCGCGGTGAATTGCAGTATCTGGTTGTAGCCAACCTGTGTGAGAGCCTAGTCCGACAGGGTCAAGATGTTGGGCCCATACTTCCAAATTGGCGTTTGCAGCAGCAACTGAACTCAAATCAAAAGCAGAAACACACAAAACCATCCTTACACCCTTTGCCTCGACTTGGGACATTAAACTTGCCAGCGAGTCGGCCCCTTCCCCTTGGGCTGAAGCATATGTCTTGGCATTAACAACTACGAGAGGTGCATCATTGCTCTGCATGATTTATCCTGCGAGGGTATTATTCAAGAGCCTATGCCCTGTAATAACCAAAATATCTTTGAAAAATAAGTTATAATTAGAAAGTAGTAAGGGGAAAAGGAAAAAATACTGGGCTGATTATTGTGGCCCTTTGCCTTTCCGATTTTTGCCGCCGAATTTGCCGCCGCCCTTGCCGTCTTGGTTACCGCCGCCGAATTTGCCGCCGCTTCCATTTCTGCCACCTTTTCGGTCTCCGCCTCGGCCTCCATCGCGACCTTTGCCTTGTCCACCGCCTTTGCGGCCACTTCCATAATTACTACGAGTATCACGA
>Ga0315324_10000538_pt1 | contig 13136 bp, 12 predicted proteins | sample M150021515metaG_FD_203919 | JGI IMG/M metagenome (GOLD analysis project Ga0315324, IMG submission 203919) | Ammonia-oxidizing marine archaeal communities from Monterey Bay, California, United States - M1 500m 21515 | ecosystem: Environmental > Aquatic > Marine > Intertidal zone | place: USA...
TGCTCAAGCGGCCGACTCCGATTCAGCGAGCTCGCTCGACAGCGGCGGCGCCCACTCTGACACCAGCGCAGATCCCGCAACCGATGACACTGCAACCGATGACACTGCAACCGATGACACTGCAACCGATGACACTGCAACCAGCACTCGGGAAGGTCCACTTGCAGACTTCGTGAGCGAAGCGGTCGCCTTCATCGAGGATCTTCGTGGCGCACCATTCCAAGAACGCCCAGTCGTTGTGGCGCTTTCCGACGCCGACTTCATAGCCCGTGTTGAGAGCATGCTTGAAGCAGAATTTGCCGAGAATCCGGAACTTGTTGAACAGGACACGGTTGTGCAGCGAGCAATCGGCTTCATCGGCCCGGATCAAACCAGCGATGAAGTGCTGCGCCAGTTTCTGGAAGCGGGAGTCCTTGGGTTCTATGACCCCGAGACCAAGGAGTTGGTGGTCCGTCAGGTCTCCGAGCTTGACCTATTGACGAAGTCGACGATTGTCCACGAACTTACGCATGCCTACGACGATCAACTCTTTGATCTTGACCGGCCTGAGCTCGATGACGACGATTTCACCGAGCGCTCGTGGACGTTCGCAGCGCTCGTCGAGGGAAGCGCCAGCCATGTTGAGACGGCGTGGGTCAATGTGCTGAGCTCACGTGAGCAGTCAGATCTGCTGTACCAAGAGTCGAGTTTCGGTGACCCGGGTGTGTTTGCGTCGTTCGACTTTGCGTATCTGCTGCTGCAGGTGTCGGTGTATATCGAGGGCGAGCCCTACGTTGATTCACTGATTGCAAATGGCGGGTATGGGGCACTGGATGCTGCGTTCGAGGAATTGCCGTTAACCAGCGAGCAGATCATGGAACGTGATCCGGCGGTCGACACTGTGCCCGTCTATGTGCCGGTGCCTCCATCCGACGGCGAAGTCGTGTGGGAGGGAACCGGCGGCCAGATCGTGCTCGACTCACTTTTCTCCGGAACGTTCACCGCTACCGAGGATGCTGCTACCGGGTGGGGCGGCGATGCGATGGTCGTCTACCGGGCCGACGGCCAGAGCTGCATGCGATGGGACATCGTCATGGACAGCGTTGCCGACGAAGAAGAGCTGTTCGCTGGTCTTGCTGAGTGGACTGCCCTTCGCGGTGGTGCCGTCTCAATTGTTGATGGCCGGGTCAGGCTCGATCGCTGCGCGTGACGGCCTCGACCAGATCCATGAACCCAGGTATGAACGCGTCGGGGTTGGTGACGCATCCATCGTGATTCGTCGGGACGTGACGGATTTCGGCGTGGGGCAGGTGGGAGGCAAGTTCATGCTGCAGGTCGGGTGAGATCATGGTGTCTCGGGTGGTGATCAGCACACCGGTTGGGACCTCGAGCGTGGCGAGCCATGGTCGGCTGTCGAACCGAGCCATCTCGCCTGCGGCTTCGAGGAGGGAAGGTACGTGCGCGGCGGCGACCTCGTCGACGAACCATTGGGGCCGCTCCTCGACCGGGGTGCTAGAGGACAGCGCATATCCGCGTTCGATGAACTCGAGCTGGCGTTGCTCGGAAAGAAGTTTGGTGGGCGATGCGGCCCGACCGGCCATTCGGAGCAGTCGAGTGTCGCGGCGATTGGGCGGCATTCGGCTCCATGTCGCGCTCAGGACCAGCCCGCTGACGAGATCAGGGTGTCGACGAGCACACAGCTGCGCCACGGTGCCGCCCATCGAGTAGCCGGCCACGATCGCCGAGTCGACACCGAGCAGTTCGGCCAGCGCGGCGACATCATCGGCCACGTCTTCGAGACGGAACCGTTCCGGGGAACGGATACCTCGGCCATGGCCTCGGTGATCGAGGGTGACGATATGGAATCGTTGACTCAGCGGCTCAAACATGCGGAACCAGTTGAGGGCACCGGTGACCGTCCACCCATGCAGCAAGATGATCGTGGGCGCGTCGGTCGGCCCGGCAACATGGTGGACGTAGGTGGTGCCGCGGCCCGGCAGTTCGAGTGCCTGCCCTGGTGGGAGCGGCGGGCGACCGACGGAACGATCGCCCGGCTCGAATGCCGAGAGAGGAGTTGCTTCCATGTAGTCGCCGCTCTATTCGATTCCGACGACGGTGACCTTGATCGTGGGGCCCATTGGCGCCTGGTACTCGACGGCATCGTCGACACGCGCACCCATGAGTGCACCGCCCATCGGCGACCCTGGTGATACGACCGTCACGTCTTCGCGCTGCTCTTCGATGGACCCGATCAGATACTTTTCGGCCTCGTCATCGCCGTCGTAGATGACCGAGACGATCGACCCGGCACGAACTTCATCGCTGCCGCCATCGGTGTCGGACATGATCTCGGAGTTTTCGATGATGCGAAGCAGATGCATGATCCGGCCTTCCATCTTCCCCTTCTCCTCTTTGGCGGCGTGATAGTCGCCGTTCTCGGAGAGGTCGCCAAGTTCACGCGCAGATTCGATCTTTCGAGCGATGTCAATACGGCCGCGAGTGCTGAGATCGTCGTACTCGGTCTTCAGTCGGTCATAGGCGCCCTGGGAGAGCTGGTGTGTTTCAGCCATCTGAATACGTTACCGCTGCGCACTCCCTGATTGAGAGGCGCCGTTCATCGCGTTACACTCCTCAGCATGACGGGAAAAACTCTCATCATTATTATTTCGTAGCGCACGCCAGTATTTGGCGTGCGCCTCAGCCGTCCACTTCGGTGGACGGTTTCTTTTTTGTCCGAATGGATCCGCTGTAGGCACAGCGGGCAGGAAGTAGGTCGCAATGGCACATCGAGTCGGAATCATGGGTGGCGACGGGATCGGTCCTGAGGTCGTTGCCGAAGGTCTGAAGGTCATCGCCGCGGTCGGTGTCGAGATGGACACTGTCGACTATGACCTCGGTGGCGAGCGCTACATGAAGGACGGCACGATCCTTCCTGACGAGATCGTCGAGGAGTGGCGGAGCCTTGATGCCCTGTATGCAGGCGCCGTCGGCAGTCCCGGCGTGCCGCCTGGCGTCATCGAGCGTGGTCTTCTGCTCAAGATGCGGTTTGACCTCGATCTCTTTATCAACCTTCGCCCGTTCGTTACGCCGAACCATGACTTCACCGTGATTCGTGAGAACACCGAAGGCACCTACGCAGGCGAGGGCGGCTTCCTCCGAAAGAACACTGCCGAAGAGGTAGCCACCCAGGGCTCGGTCAATACTCGCCACGGTGTCGAGCGTGCTTGTCGCTACGCCTTCGAGTTGGCCATGACGCGCAACAAGCACGTCACCCTCGTCCACAAGACCAACGTGCTCACGTTCTCGGGCGACCTCTGGGACCGCACCTTCAACGAGGTAGCGGCCGAATACCCCGAGGTTGACACCTGGTACAACCACGTCGACGCTGCCTGCATCTATATGGTCGAGGGGCCCGAACGCTACGACGTCATCGTCACCGACAATCTGTTCGGCGACATCATCACCGACCTCGCCGGGGCTATCTCCGGCGGTATTGGGCTCGCCCCGACCGCCAACCTGCATCCAGGCAAGATGTCGATGTTTGAGCCGGTTCACGGTTCGGCTCCCGACATCGTGGGCACAGGCAAGGCCAACCCCATTGCGGCGATCCTGTCGGCGGCAATGATGCTGGATCACCTTGGTGAGATCGAGGCTGCCGATCGCATACGTGCAGCGTGTGCAGCCCCGGACACACTCACCGGTAGCACCAGCGAGATCGGCGACGCCGTCGTCGCCCGACTCTGACACATGACCGAGATCGATCGCTCCGCCGTCCATGATCCAAGATGGCCCGAACGCGTCGAGATTTATGACACGACGCTGCGCGACGGCAGTCAACTCGAAGGCATTTCGCTCACCGTTGACGACAAGCTTCGTATCGCCGAACAGCTCGACCATCTCGGTGTTGCCTACATCGAGGGCGGCTGGCCGGGCGCCAACCCGAAGGACGACGAGTTCTTCGAGCGGGCCAAGACCGAACTCAAGCTGTCGACCTCGGAGTTCGTTGCATTCGGTTCTACCCGCCGCCCCAAGGGCAAGGTCGATTCAGACCAGACCCTCGCCAACCTCGTTGGTGCCGAAACGAGCGTGGTTTGCATCGTCGGTAAGTGCTGGGATTACCACGTCACCGAGGCGCTCAAGACCACGCTGGAAGAGGGCGTGGCCATGGTTGCCGACTCAGTCGAGTACCTCGTGTCTCAGGGCAAGCGGGTGTTTTTCGACGCCGAACACTTCTTCGATGGCTATAAGCGAAACCCAGAGTTCTCGCTCCGTGTCGTGGAAGCTGCCGCGATGGCCGGCGCAGAAGCGGTCGTTCTCTGCGACACCAACGGCGGCAGCCTTCCTCCCGATGTGGAGGAAGCAGTGGCGGCCGTGGTCAGCCACATCGATGCTGACGTCGGTATCCATCTACACAACGACACCGGCTGCGGCATCGCCAATGCGCTCGCTGCGGTCCGGGCCGGCGCAACCCAGGTGCAGGGCACGATCAATGGTTATGGCGAACGGGTCGGCAACTGCGACCTCGTACCGATCATGGCCAACCTCGAGCTCAAGATGGGTATCACGTGCCTTCCTGAGGGTCGCCTCGCGCACCTGACGGCGGTTGCGCACCATGTTGCTGAGCTCGTGAACTTCTCGGTTGATCCCCAGCAGCCGTATGTGGGTGCGACGGCGTTCGCGCACAAGGCTGGCTTGCACACCTCGGCGCTGAGTCGAGCCTCTGATGCCTACGAACACGTAGCCCCGGAAAGTGTGGGTAACGGCACCCGGGTGCTTGTCTCGGAGATGGCCGGACGTTCGACGCTTGAGATGAAGGCGGAACGCCTCGGCATCGAACTCGATGGCAAGGCTCTTGGTGAGGTCGTCGACACACTCAAGACGCTTGAGCACGCGGGCTATCACTTTGAAGCCGCTGATGCCTCGCTTGAACTGCTGATGCGAGGCGCAGGCGGCTGGGAACAGCCGTACTTCCAGCTCGAGTCGTTCTCGGTTGACATGGTGCATCGCTCCGGCACCGGTGCCCGAGCCTGGAACGAGGTTGCAGTTGATGTGGAAACGCAGGCCTCGGTAAAGGTTTGGGTCGACGGCGAACGTCGCCTGGCGCTGGGCGAGGGAAACGGCCCTGTCAATGCGCTCGATGCAGCGTTGCGAGCTGCGCTCAACGGCCGCTATCCGGCGCTCGATCGAATCTCGCTGACCGACTTCAAGGTCCGTGTGCTCGATACCGGCAAGGGCACTGGAGCCATCACCCGGGTACTGCTGGACTCAACCGACGGCAACCGTGAGTGGTCCACGATCGGCGTGAGTGAAAACATCATTGAGGCCTCGTGGCAGGCGCTTGTTGACTCGGTCGTCTTCGGAATTCTCCACGCCTCATGACGTTCACGCTGCTTGATGGTGGGATGGGCAAGGCGCTCGAAGAGGCCGGAGCACCATTCCGACAGCCCGAGTGGTCGGCGCTTGCCTTGCTTGATGACCCGTCATGGGTTCGCCGGGTCCACGATGACTTCATCGCCGCCGGCGCCGATGTGATCATCACCAACAACTACGCGGTAGTTCCCTTCCACCTGGGTGAAGACCGTTTCGTGTCACGTGGCGCCGAGTTGACCGCCCTGTCCGGTCGACTCGCCCGTGAAGCCGCCGATGCGGCCCCTGGCGACGTCTTGGTGGCGGGTTCGATCCCACCACTGTTCGGCTCGTATCAGCCCGAGTTGTTCGACGCTGAACGAGCGCCCGTGATGCTGGCGACGATCGCCAAGGAATTGGCACCGTTCGTCGACTTCTTCGTGGCGGAGACCCAATCATCGGTGTCTGAGGCGATGGCATCAGCGGCAGCCGTGCAGGACTTCGGCAAGCCTGTCTGGCTATCGGCCACCTTGCTGGACGAACCCGCTCCTCAGGCTGCAACGCTTCGCAGTGGCGAGTCAATCGAAGCCTTCTGCGCGGCAGTTGTGGAATCGGACGCATCGGCGGTGCTGTTCAATTGCTCGCACCCAGAGGTGATGGAGGACGCCATTCGTCGTGCTCGTGCGGCGCTTCCAAACACTGTCGAGGTAGGGGCCTACGCCAACGCGTTTGAGCCGAAGCCAGAGGTGTACTCGGCCAACGAGGTGATCATGACCCACCGAGCCGATCTCGACGATGGCGGCTATGACGCCTTCGTTCAGTCATGGCTCGATGCCGGCGCCACGATTGTGGGCGGATGCTGCGGGATCATGCCCCGTCATATCGCTCGTCTGGCTGCGCTTCGCTACGCCACATAGTCCAGGTTGACGTGACCCAGAAACTGAGCGTTTCCGCACCCTGTGTCGGCCAGGCAGGATCTCGCCGTCCTCTGATCTGGTTACGCTGCGGCCATGGCTGCACCCGTTCGCGTCACCGTGGATCACAACCGTTCGAAGCACTACGCCTCCCCGCCTTGTCGTGACGGGTCTTGGACGGCCGATCGCCCTGGCGAAACGATCGGCGCCGCGCATCCTTGCGGCCCTGCGCTTGGAAACCAGGGTCCTGACCAGGGCTACGTACTGAAGTTGGCCAAGCGTTTCCGTGATGATCTGGTGCTTCGTCCCGGTGAACATGCAGCCGACACGCTGGAGGGTGCGTGCGCGGTTGCGCTACGTCGTGCGTCGCTTTACGGCCGCGCCCCAATCGGCCCCGACGTACGTATGGCACTCACCGTTTGGGGTTACTTGAGCGACGCCGATGACGAACTGGTCGAGTACCGACGCAGCTTGTTTTCCGAGTTGCACCACACCACGATCCATTACTTCGGTGCCCGCAAGGTTGCTGATCTGGTCCCCGAAAAGACCCTGCGAATGTCGCCAGCGCGGGTGGCCGAGGCGCACGCCAAGGACTGGAAGGGTCCGCTCGGGCTCTGAGCCTTGGGTTTCGGGTCGTTGCCGGTCGCGGCGCTTTCAGCGAGGGCCGGTAGTCTCGCCGAGGTGACTGCACCTCGAGTTCGTTTCGCCCCCGCACCGACGGGATTCCTGCACGTCGGTAGTGCCCGGTCGGCGCTTTTCAACTGGCTCCACGCACGCCATACAGGTGGAACCATGGTGTTGCGGATCGAAGACACCGACGCGTCGAAGAAGACCGATGAGTTCGTTGACGCCATTCTCGAACCGCTGAAATGGCTCGGCATCGACTGGGATGAAGGCCCGTTCTTTCAGTCCGACCGCGCCGAGTTGCATAAGGCCGCTGTTCAGCAGTTGGTCGACAACGGGAGCGCATACTTCTGCGATCTGACCCGTGAACAAATCGACGCAAAGTCCGACGAGGCTGGTCTTCCGGCCGGATACCACGCTTGGTCGCGCGACCGCCAGGTGGCTGATGGACCCGGCGTGGTCGTTCGCTTTCGCGCCCCCGACGAGGGCGTCACCGTCTTTGACGATGTGATCCGCGGCCGAGTGGAGGTCGCCCATGGAAACGTTGAAGATTTCGTCATCCGCCGAGGCGACGGCTCGCCGACATTTCTCATCGCCAACGCAGTCGATGATCATGACATGTCGATCAGCCATGTGATCCGCGGTGAGGACTTGCTCAACACCGTTCCGAAGGTGCTCATGCTCTGGGACGCGCTGGGCTACGGCGAGCCGCCCATCTACGCCCACCTTCCGTTGCTGGTCAACGAGAAGCGAAAGAAGCTCTCGAAACGTCGCGACGATGTGGCGCTCGGCGAGTTCGCCAGCAAGGGCTATCTGCCCGAAGCCATGGTCAACTCACTGGCTCTGCTCGGCTGGGGCCCGTCCGACGAAGTCGAGGTGAGGCCGATTGAGGAGATCATCGAGCTCTTCACACTCGAAACAGTCAACAAGTCCGCAGCTTTCTTTGATGTGAAGAAACTTGATCACATCAATGCCGAGTACATCAAGGCCCTCGAACCTGCCCGGTTCACGGAGATGGTCGAGCCCTATATGACCGATGATGCGCTCTGGCCTGTCGAGACCTATCGATCAGAGGTCGTGGAGGCGCTGGCCCCCGAGATCCAGCAACGCATCACGACGCTGTCAGAGGCGCCTTCCTGGGTTTCGTGGATTTTTGCCCCAGCAATCGTCAACTATGACGAGAAGTCGTGGAACAAGGCAATGGTCAAGGGCAAAGCATCGGCCCGTGTGCTCGACGAGGTTGTCGGTGTGCTCGATGATGAGTCCTTCGACGATGCTGAAGCGCTCGAAACTGCTGTGATGGGTGTCGGCAACCGTTTGACCGAGGAGATGGAGACCCGCGTGATGTCGCAGGCGCCCGTGCGCGTCGCTCTCACCGGTCACAGCGCCGGAATCCCGCTGTGGCAGGCGATGACCCTGCTCGGCAAGGACGCGTGTCTCGATCGCCTTCGGGCGGCACGGGCGCGGCTCGACTGACCCATGGCTCTTCGCTGGCGCCCCCGATTGCCGGCTGGCCGAATCGCGCTCCTCGTAGTCCTCGGAGCAGCACTTGGCGCGTTGTACATCCTTGTGACCTTCTTTCAGGTTTTGCACGCGTCGGATGAGGACGACCGATCACCGGTTGATGCGATCGTCGTTCTTGGGGCCGCGCAATACGGTGGTGAGCCGTCACCCGTGCTCGCCGCTCGACTCGACCATGCCTACGAACTCTGGGCAACTGGCGTGGCACCGCTGGTGGTAACGACCGGATCGAATCAGGAGGGTGACCGATTCACCGAGGGGTACGCGGGTTTTGAGTACTTGCGTTTCAAGGGAATCCCCGAAGATGCGCTTCTCGTGATTACCGATGGCGCATCCACCTGGGAGCAGTTGGCGGCGACAGCTCGTCAGCTCCACACCCGTGATCTTGTCTCGGCCGTTCTGGTTTCGGACCCGTATCACAGCCTTCGTCTCACCCAGATCGCCCACGAAGTGGGCATTGAGTCGACGGTCTCAACCACTGACGGATCGTCATCGCTGCGCCAACTCGTGCGAGAAACCGCTGCGGTGTCCTTGGGTCGGATTCTTGGTTATCGCCGGGTGGACAACTGGCTCTCTGGGGTCGGCTGACGGCGCATCTTCCGATACGCTCCTTCTGCCTTCGGGCACCCTTCGGGGATGGTGTAATTGGTAACACATCTGGTTCTGGTCCAGACATTGGGGGTTCGAGTCCTCCTCCCCGAGCACACGGAATGCGAGAAACCCCAGGCCCTGGGCCTGGGGTTTCTGCGTTTTCCCCAACCCGAGACCCGCCCCTTGTCACAACGGGAGATGGTGCGACCAATTTCTGGTGTGTAGGGCTGGGAGAGCTCGCTACACTCATCGGGCCGACCACCACGGTGGTTCGAACACGCCCCGTTCGTCTAGCGGCCTAGGACGCCACCCTCTCAAGGTGGTAGCACGGGTTCAAATCCCGTACGGGGTACTCAGCAGCATCACGAGAGTGATTCGCCCTGGGTCTCGCGGAGACTCGTTTCATTGGATTCCAACCAAGTTCTGGTCGGCTTGTTGGGCAGCGTAGGCGGCCTCGTATTGGTCGGGTGAATCGTTGTTGAGGTAGCTGTGGATACGGTCGGTGTCAAACCAGTTGACCCAACCGAGCGTGTCGAGCTCGGCGGCCTCGATCGTTTTCCATCGACCCTGGTTGGGGCCTCGGATCAGCTCCGCCTTGTAGAGGCTGTTGGTCGATTCGGCCAGGGCATGATCGTAGGAATAGCCGACACTGCCGATCGAGGGCAGGGCGCCGATCCCGTCGAGTCGTGCGCTGTAGCGGATGGATGAGAATTGCGATCCGGCGTCGGAATGTGTGATCGGTCATTCGAGGATTGTGCCGCGTGACCATCGGCCATCTCGAGGGCGTCGAGGACCATGTCGGTGCGCATATGGCCCGCGACCCGCTAGCCGACGATCCGGCGACCTCGCCGCGGTGTCGTCGCGTTTCGTGGCGCCCACACGCGGAGAGAGGCCGCCATCCGATCGGACAGTGAGTGCCGGATGGGGGAACCGGTACGCCAGTCCTGGAAGCGGCCCAGATCGGACCGAACTGCTGCGCAGGTTCGGTGGCGACGAGGCGGCGGTGCATACCGCACAGTCGCTGCGATTCCAGTTCGGTGCAATGATTGAGACATGCGACGCTTTGGTTCCCTAGTTCTCATTGCTTCCTTCACCGCTACCGGTTGTTTTGGCAGCGACAACCCAGCCGACCCAGTAGTAGAAATTGGAGCGATTGAAGAACTCGAAGAGCTTCCTGCAGAAGACCAACTCCCGGATTTAGTTCCTCTTCCAGATGAAGAACTTCCTCCGTTAGTTCCGTTAGAGAGCGACGACGACCCTGGACTCACCGGCGACTTTTGTCAAGACTGGCTCGTTGTTCAGGGACAAACATTCAGCAATGTAAACATGGCTGCCGCTATGTCTGCTGACCCTGAAAATCCTGCATGGTGGACCGCAATCCAGGGCCTTTGGGAAGCTCAAGCCCAACAGGCCGACTGGGTCAGTACTGCCGCTCCAAAAAACGAAACAGAAGTAATCGCTAACGCTGAAGCCCTTGCCGAAGCCATCCGCTCACAAATCCCTCTACTCACAAAAGAATCTAACCAACAAGTAGATGGCTCCGAAATCGAATTTCATTACCCCATTGTCTATAAATATGTCCTAGAACGCTGCGCTACTTGGATGGGTGGAGACCTCTCAATAGACGAACTTTTTGACGGGTTTTTTAGTTTCGATTAATCCGGAGGAGAACTGGAACACGTGGGAGGCCGAGACCTATCTCAACGACTGGTGGGAGTTAGTAGGCAGTTGGGACGTTGCCTACGGACGCCGAGCCGAAGAGATCGAGGAAGAAATCCTCAGCTGGTGGCGAGAAGAAATCGGAGCCAAACAAGCTGTCGGAGCCGAAGCTATGCCGCAGGGCGGCGCAGTGGCTAGCCGCCTGGCGAACGCTGGAGTTCTCCGGCGTGTCTGGGCCCTCGTCCCCGATAGCGGGGGGGGGGCATCCTCCGGGGCCACGATAATGGCCGCTTTGCTTGTGTGTAAGCACGAGTTAATCAGCGCTCACGCGTAAAAAGATCAATCGTTCACATCTGGAGCTTTGTGTGCGACAGTGGTCAGCGAAGACAGTTGAGCAAGAGGTGTCGCGCTATGTTCTGGAAGCCAGCTACTACGTCGATAGTGGTCACCGGGCTCGTCGGAGCCTTTTTGACCGCTGGGGCTTCGGCCATGACATGGACTGAGCCTAACGAGCTCCATTCCATGGGGAACGTCGATGACGCACTGTGGGATGTGGAGTTCGCGAGTTCTGACAACGGGCTTCATGTCGCAGCGAGTTGGGCCACTGATGACGGCGTCCATCTCTTGTGGTCGCTTGACGGTGGTGAGACGTGGAGCACTCCAGAAGATGTCGACGCCAACGGGGGTGACTCAGAGTTGTATTGGTCGGCTGACGGATCGACACTGTTTATGAGCTACTCGAGAGAAGACTCGGAGCCGAATCAGATTGCCGTCGTCGTGGGAACAGTCAACGGCTCGTCGGTGGTTCTCGGAGACCCGGAATATCTCGCCGACTGCTCCGACGGAGAGTGCGACACCGAGGGTGCTGTTTCGGCGGATGGATCGACACTCTTGGTGACTTGGATGAGCAGTGGCGATGGGATCTCGGTGGCTGAGAGCGATGACGGGGGCACCACGTGGAACACAACGGTGATCGCCGCTGGCCCTGAAGCTTTCGACGACTCTGAAATAGACCCGACTGCGGTGATGTCGCCAAATGGCACCCATGCGGTTGTGGCTTGGGAGCGGGGCATCGAGGAGGACTCAGCGGACGAAGTGATTTACGTCGCCACCCGCAACGCCGACGGCTGGTCGGATCCGATTCGCGTCGGATCCGATGCCGACGGCAGCGACAGCGATGATCCTCGGCTTGCCATGTCCGAAGATGGACAACGCGTCGCTATCGCCTACGAATACGACACGCCTGACGGCGAAAAGGAGAGGGCTGAGGTAGCGATCAGCGAGGATGGTGGGTTGACCTGGTCTTCCCCGGTCTCGATCGAGGGGTCAGAAGCATTCGACGACGATGACCCTGCGATTGCGATGTCTGATGATGGGATGACCATCGTCACGGCGTTCGAACGAGACCACAACTCAACCGCTCTCACCTACCTGATTGGCGCTGTTGCGAGTCACGACGGTGGGGAGACCTGGAGCTCGCCCCGCTGGATCTCTGCAGGGAACTTGGAAGGCCGCGACCCGACGATCGCGATCAGCAACGACGGACACCGAGTGATGATCGCCTGGGAATCGTTCGACCACGCGGGTGCCTGGTCGGCACAGGTCGTACGAAGTGACGATGGCGGCATGTCTTGGAGTGACCCTGTCTCCGTGTCAAAGCAACACGCAGACAAGGTTAATGGCACCACCGTGGTTCTCTCCGGCGATGGCAAGACGAGCGCTGTGGCATGGCATCTGGAAGACTACGAGTCCGACGAAACGATCGAAGCGCTTGAGACCGCCAGCACGTATATGCCGCTGCGGTGTGAGGCCGCTAACGGGCATCCGTTTACCGATGTGTCTGCGGCGTCCTACCTGGGGTCGTTGTCGGTGAACAGTCGGTCGACGTTCCCGGTCGGCAATCACGTCGACTGCCTCTATCGACTCGGGGTAAGCAAGGGCACCTCCGCAACCACGTTCTCGCCTGACGACTACGTGACCCGTGAGCAGATGGCTGCGTTCCTTGCTCGTATGCACGTCGAGTTCACCGGTGAGACCTGCACCGGACCCCAGCCCTTCGGTGATGTCGCGGTGACGTCGTTTGCTTACGACGCCATTGGATGTATCGCTGAGCTTGGGGTTACGACGGGTACGTCGGCGATCACGTTCTCGCCTGCCGACTACGTGACCCGTGAGCAGATGGCCGCCTTCCTCGCCCGCATGTACGAGGAGTTCACCGGTGAGACCTGCACCGGACCCCAGCCCTTCGGCGATGTTGCGGTGACGTCGTTTGCTTACGACGCCATTGGATGTATCGCTGAGCTTGGGGTTACGACGGGTACGTCGGCGATCACGTTCTCGCCTGCCGACTACGTGACCCGTGAGCAGATGGCCGCCTTCCTTGCCCGCCTGTGGCGGACGGTGACCTGACGACTGGGTGATCTCGTATGCGTGGCCCGATGAGGCGTCCTCGACCGCTTTACAAAACGCCTCACTCAGGAGTCGTGACAATCGGTGGGAGCG
>Ga0315324_10000540_pt1 | contig 13125 bp, 10 predicted proteins | sample M150021515metaG_FD_203919 | JGI IMG/M metagenome (GOLD analysis project Ga0315324, IMG submission 203919) | Ammonia-oxidizing marine archaeal communities from Monterey Bay, California, United States - M1 500m 21515 | ecosystem: Environmental > Aquatic > Marine > Intertidal zone | place: USA...
CCGAAAATAGCCAAAATTGGTCAAAAACTTATCAGCTTCCTAATTATTAGAGATAAAGAGGAGCTATAATAAGATGAGCGATTTTGAAGATTTTGATTTTATTGATCAATACAGTGATTCGGACGAGGTTCGAAATGAAGACCAGTTGCCAGACAACGAAAACGGCGCAGCTATTAGTGTTGGAGTCGTTGGTATCGGAGGTGGTGGTGGAAAAATCGCCAAAGCCTTTCTCGATCTTGGATTCAACAAGACCCTCTTAATTAACACAACCGAAAAAGACCAACCAACCGGAATTGAAGAACAACACTTTATTCATATCCCAGGTTCTGATGGAGCAGCAAAAGATATCTCTATCGGCAAGAAAGTTCTTTCTGAAAACGGCGCAGTCGTTGAAGACGCACTTAGAACTAAGCTTGGTAAGGTTGATTGGCTTATTGTCTGTGCTGGAGGCGGAGGCGGAACTGGATCATCCAGCGCATCCTTGGCTCCAGTATTTGAACGATATCTAGCTTCTGTTTCTGGCGAAGGGGAAGTGATTTATGTTATCACCAAACCAACAGCACAGGAGAATTTAAACTCAACAATTAGATCTAACGCTGCCGAGCTTGCCGATGATCTAAAGGACAAGCCCCACGTTATCTTAGATAACGAAAAACAGGTTCAACTTTTGAGAGGCAAGGTCGGTATGCTTGGAATGTACCCAACAGCTAATAAAACTTTCGGAAAGCTGTTACTTCAAGTTTTAAAATTGGCGGGAGAAAAATCCCCCATTCAAACTTTTGATTCGAAAGATTTGGAGAGGTGCCTGAAGTCTGAAAAGAGAATGTTCATCGGCTCAACCATGGTAAAGGAAGCAAGTCCAACCATGGGAGCGGAAATCTTTCAGAACTGCATGAAGCACTCTCCATGTCCAGATCCCAAAGGTCGTCCAACCACAGGAGCTATGCTATTAATTGTAACTCCCGAGATGGCCAACGACCCAGAAGTGAGCAAACATCTTGATGCTGCCATTTCGTATGTTGGGGGCCGAGCCGATACGTTATTCTCTGGCGTCTATATCAGAGATTCACTGCCTGGATTAATTGCAATCTTGCTTTTAACTGGGCTAGATTAAGGAACAACTAATTTTATTAATAAAGTGAGAAATAGCATTTTCATTTATCTCACAACTACTTATTAATGCAAAATAGTTTATATTTTTTATACAGGAGTAAACAAATGTCAGCAATGTTAGAACAAGCTATCGTAGATGCCAAAGCTTTAAAAGAGGCTGCAATCAAGAATGCAGAAGAGGCTATAATCGAAAAATACGCCGATAATATCCGTGATGCGGTCGATTCCCTGCTGGAGCAGGAAGAAGAAGGTCTTGATGATCTCGGCGGTGATCTCGGTGGTGATGAGCTTGGACTTGGAGGAGAAGAAGAAGCTCCTATCGTTGACGCTATTCCTGATGCGCCACCTGCTGTTGCTGATGGCGAAAGTTTATGTCCATGCCCCGAAGATCAAGAAGAAATTGAAATTGATTTTGATCAACTCGCTGCGGCTGTCGATCAAGAAGAAGCTGCTCTTGAAGCAGAAGATGAAGTTGGTTCACTGGAAGATCTTGGTGATCTTGCAGGAGCGGATAATCTTGGTGGTTCACTGGAAGAAGAATATGACCTTGGCGAGATTGAGTCTGTCATTGGAGAATTGATTGACGAAGCCATTGAAGAAGAAGAAGATGTTGTCACTGAGGAATCAGAAGACGCAACAGAAGAGAAAGAAGAAGTTGAAGAAGCTCTCAGAGTTGATTATGAGCCTCAACCAACTGGAACTCTTGGTGGCAGTGGTGTTACCAGCAGAGCGGAAGGAGAAGCAGAGACAGACGCAGTTTTGGCTTCCCAGCGTGATGAAGAGAAAGAAGAAGAACGAAAAGAACTTCAAAAAACAATTGAAGATCTAGCAGAGCAGATTGAAAAGATGACTGACGACCAATCAAAATTTATTAAAGTCATCCATCACCTCAAAGAAGAGGTTAATAAGACAAATCTGTTAAACGCAAAATTACTATATACAAATAAGATTTTAAATAGCGGCTCCTTGAATGAGCGACAAACTGAAAAGATTGCCGAAGCTATTTCTAATGCCAATACGGTGGAAGAAGCGAAGGTCATTTATGAAACCCTTCAAAGCGCAGTGGAGAGTTCTCGCAGTAAGCGGAACCCGAAATCACTGAGCGAAGCAATCACAAAGAGAACTTCTCCTTTTATGCCAAGGCGTGAAAAGCCAGCAGAGGTTAATAACGAGATGGCTCGTTGGAAACACCTAGCTGGAATTAAATAAAATTATTCATTCAAATAGGAGAAAATAAAAAATGTCTAATGTTTTACAAAAACTAACCGAAGGCATTGTGTCACGCAATGTCTCCAAAGAGGGCGAAGCACTCTTGAACAAGTGGTCGAAGACGGGTCTTTTAGAAGGCATCGAATCAGAACACGGGCGTCAAGCAATGGCTAGTCTTCTCGAAAATCAAGCGAAGGAATTACTTCGTGAATCAAATAGCATGGCAGGAGGGTCCGTTGAGGGCTTCGCTTCTGTCGCATTTCCAATCGTCCGACGAGTATTCGGCGGTCTTTTGGCAAATGACCTCGTATCAGTGCAACCAATGAGCTTGCCGTCTGGATTGATCTTCTTTCTGGACTTCACTCATGGAAATGATCGTGGACCATACACCGATGGGACTGAAAATGACCCAGCGACCCCTTCATCAATTTATGGTGGTGGCGTAACTGGTAAGGAACTTGCTGGTGGTGCAACTGATATCGCTGAGACTGGCTTTTATAGTTTGTCGCAGGGTTATTCTTCTGCACGAGGCTCTTCTGTAGCCGCCACCAATATGTGGGAGGCAACAGCAGATGCTATTGCTCTTAATGGTTCTGTTTCAGATGATAATGCAGCATTGCTTGACTTTGATGCAGACCTCTTAGCTGAGTCTGGAACTAGAGTTGCAACAATTTTGGAAATTGATGCTCTTCAAGCTGGCGCTACTCATGGTACTGTTGGCGAGATTGCTCAATTTGTTAAAAATGCAACCACTGCTTTTGATGCCACTTTTGCTGGCTGTTCAGTTGTTCGTCGATTGACAAAAGCAACTTTTGATGCAAATGATGTAGTTCAAACAGTAACTGTTGTTGTTGTCGGCGCTACTGCCGCAGCGATGACTGAAGCCACGACCAACAGCCGTGACCTTGGTACTGCTCAAGATGGTGATACTGTAGTTGCAACCATCACTTCAAGTTATCAAATTGATGACAACTTTAGCGCTTCTGGCCATGCCATGGGTGCTCTTGGTGGACTTGAGGCTTGGGAGCTTGAAGGTCAAGCTGCAATCCCTGAGATTGATATCAAGGTAGAAAGTATTGCTATCACCGCATCAACCCGTAAGTTGAAAGCAAAGTGGACCCCAGAATTGGGACAAGACCTCAATGCTTATCACAACCTTGATGCAGAAGTTGAGCTTACCTCTGTTCTTTCTGAGCAGATTGCACTTGAGATTGACCAAGAGATTCTTGGCGACCTCCTGAAAGGAGCAACGGCTGGTAAGAGATTCTGGTCAAAGCTTCCCGGCACTAATCTTGATGCAGATGGCACTACCAGTACCACTGCCATGGATTTTACTGGTAATGTAAGTGAGTGGTATGAGACTCTTGTTGAGACTATCAACAATGTGTCTGCTGACATTCACCGCAAGACTCTTCGAGGCGGAGCAAACTTTGTTGTTTGCGGCCCTGAAGTTGCCAACATCCTTGAGTTTACCTCTGGATTCCGAGCAAGCGTCACTCATGATGCTGACCGAGGAACCATCGGTGGATACAAAGATGGATCTATCAATAAGAAATGGGATCTTTATGTTGACCCTTACTTCCCACGGAACGCAGTTCTCGTAGGTAGAAAAGGATCAAGCTTTTTGGAAAGTGGATTTGTCTACGCTCCATATGTACCCCTGCAAACAACCCCGACTATCTTCGGGCCTGATGACTTCGTACCTCGCAAAGGTGTGATGACTCGTTACGGCAAGCAGATGGTACGACCCGATATGTACGGTGTCGTTGTTGTTAAAGGTCTGTAACAGGATTAATTCTTAGAATTAAATCATATTAATTTGAAGAAACCCTGCCTTAGTTTTACTAAGGTGGGGTTTTCTTTTATATGGAAACTATTTATTGACGTATAGGAGAAGTTTATGATATGTCAGTCCCGAATTTATCACCATCAAGTCAAACAAGCGCAATTGTTCTACCAGTAACTGGAAGTGTGAGCAACGTCGAAGATGCCAATTTGCCTTTTGGAATCTATTTGGCCTCATCATGGTCAGCAGCACAATTAACAGCATATAAACAAGGTTCAGTGGATCAAGTTTCATATGTTTATAAAAAGTTGGGCGGCGATGTTCTTGATTTGGAAATCACTGAGTATCAAGTCTATGCAGCTTATGAAGAAGCTTGCTTGGAATACTCTTATCTAATCAATATCCATCAAGGAAAAAATATACTTTCGAATGTCCTTGGCGCATCAACAGGAAGTTTTGATAGCGACGGGGAAATAGTAGCTGGTGCTTCTGGTGAAGTTCAACCAGGCGATGACGTAAACCTTAAATATCCAAAGTTCGACTTTGCATATGCACGACGAGTTGCTGATGGTATTTCTGAGGAAGTTGGAATTGGCGGTTCACTGACTGTATATTCAGCATCATTCCAGATTGTTTTTGATCAGCAAGATTATGACTTGCAACAGATTATCGAAGATAGCGATGAGTTTGGGGATGACACAAGCCACATTGACTTCAAGAGAGCGATTGGAGATAGGAAGGTGATGGTGAGAAAGGTTTATTGGAAAACACCAAGAGCCATGTGGCATTACTATGGAATGGTTGGAGGAACCAACATTATCGGAAACTTCCAAAACTATGGCTCATACTCAAATGCTAGTTATTTTCATGTTATTCCAACTTGGCAGACAAAATTAAATATCAGAGCTTATGAAGACAGACTTTACAATCGATATTCCCACCACTCATTTGAGTTGAAGAATAATAATTTAAGAATATTTCCAATCCCAACTGGGATGCATCCACCAAAGATGTGGTTTGAATTTACCATCGGAACAGATGCGTGGGCCAAAGAAGACCCAGATAACGATCCGAACATTGGATTGGGTGGCATCAACAACCTTAACACGGTTCCGTTTGCGAATATTCCATATGATAAGATTAACTCTATTGGAAAGCAATGGATTCGAAGATTTGCACTGTCTATCTCTAAAGAGATGCTTGGAATGACACGAAGCAAGTTTGGTTCAATCCCAATTCCAGGCAATGACATTCAGTTAAATGGTAGTGATTTAATATCACAAGCCAAAGAAGAGCAGACTGCACTTCGAGATGAACTTAAGGAAGTCTTGGATGAATTGACATATGGTAAGATGATTGAGGGTGATGCAAAACTCCTCGAATCTACTTCAGAGGTCCAGAAGCACATTCCACTTCCAATATTTGTGGGTTGAGGTATATAAAAGATGGCAGATAATAAATGGGAACAACCAGCCGCTCCACCACCTCCTTTATTTGCAGGTAAGAAAGAGCGAGATTTAGTAAAGCAGGTCAACGATGAGCTTATTGAAAGAGTCATTGGACAGACTGTTCTTTATTACCCAATTGCACAGGCTGAGACAAACTATCACCCACTATATCGAGAGGCAATCAATAAGTCATTTCTTCCACCGATTCGTGTCTATGCGCTTGTTGATTGGGAAGGTTCAGAAACAACAAGTACGAGCTTTGGTATTGATCGAAGAGCAACTGTTACAGTTCACTTCCATAAACGAAGGTTGACTGAGGATCAAGACTTGTATGTCCGTGAAGGTGACTTCATTCTTTATGGAAAAGACTATTATGAGATCGTTGATATCTCTCACCCAAAAGAGTTATTCGGGAGAACAGAACATAAGATGGAAATAACCGCTAAGTGTACGATGGCAAGAGAGGGTTTGTTTGATGCTTCCTAAGACAAAAAAACAAAAAAAGAAAGAACAGAAGAAGCAACTTCCAATCTCCCCATCATCAATTGAAACTATTGATACAGCAATGTATCAGTGGGTTGATGAAAAGAAGAATGTATTCTGCACAACCAACAAGGGTTGGAAGAAAGTTCCCGTTGCTTGGTCAACAGCAGAGAGAGCCAATCAGGTTAAAGACTCCAGAGAGAGAAGAGATGCTTCTGGCCAGTTGATCCTTCCTATTATTACAGTGGAGAGAACAGGCATTGTAAAAGACATGGCAAGAAAAGGTCCGTACTGGGCAAATATTCCACCAAACGACAATACCGGAAACGTATTGGTTGTTTCTAAAAGGATCAACCAGAAGAAGACGAAGAACTTCCAGAACGCAGATGCTCAAAGAAAGTATGGACAGTTGAATTTTAAGACCGAGAAGAGAAATGATAAGATTGTATATCAGCACACATATATCCCACAACCAATTTATATTGACGTTACATATAAGATAACCATATGGGCAGAATATCAGCAGCAGATGAATGAGATCATCCAACCGTTCATGACGGCTGGTAAAGCAATCAATTATGATATTATCAAGGGCGAAGGCCACAGATATGAAATCTTTATCGGAAATACGTTCACCCAAGAGGACAATGTTTCCAACATGGAAGAGGACGAGAGAAAGTATCAAACAACGATTGAGATTAAAGCTCTTGGAACCCTAATTGGCGACGGACCAAACCAAGAAACACCACAGACGACAGTGAAAGAAACCATCGTCGAGATTAAAATCCCCAGAGAAAGAGTAATATTTGGAGACATTTCTGGCGAGTGGGATAAATCAAAATTAAGAGACTGATTTTTGGTCTTTGGAACTTCAATATACTATTTATTAGAGAAATGGGTTATATAAGCCCAACTCAGTCGAGACACCACATTTAATAGGAGAGATTAAACATGTCAATTAAAAAATTTAGATTCGTATCACCAGGTATTTTTATCAACGAGATCGATAACTCGCAGTTGCCCAAAGCAGCAACGGAAGTCGGTCCAGTAATCATCGGACGTACTGAACGAGGTCCAGGTATGCGACCAGTTCGAGTAAACTCTTTTTCAGACTTTGTTGAAACCTTTGGTAATCCTATTCCTGGTGGTTCAGGCGGCGATGTTTGGAGAGATGGAAACTATACTGCTCCCACTTATGCTGCTTATGCTGCACAAGCTTGGTTGAAGAACGCTGCTCCATGTACCGTTGTTCGACTCCTCGGAACTCAACATGATGATGAGAATGGTGGAGTTGCTGGATGGAATACTGGTGCTGGACTTGCGTATGGATTGTTTATTTCGGCATACGATTCCACCGAAGGTACAGAGACTACAAATAAAAAAGCGGCTCTTGCTGCTGTAATTTATACGACTGACGATACAAAACTTGGATTGGTCGGAACAAGCCCGGACGCAGGCGCACTCACCAGCGGCAGTGACGCTTTTTCCTGCGGCGCTTGGTGTATTTCTCAAGGTCAGGATTATGAATTTAAAATTAATGTTGGCGGCTCTTCGAAGGTCTTTAACTTCAATCGCAACTCAAGAAAGTTTATTAGAAATGCGCTGAATACAAACCCAACTTTGACAAATGATGCCACCGTTGAACATGAAGTGGCTTATTTCGTTGGTGAGACTTATGAAAGACACTTGGAAGACCTCCTTGCTGACGCTGGTGATGGAACAGGAGAAGCAATCGCATGTCTTCTTCCCCTCAATGGCGGAACTTCAAACATACTCGACAAGGACGAGATGAACATTCAAGCTCAATCTGCTATAACATCTTGGATTTTTAGTCAACACACTGGTGATTACAGTGAGCATAAAATCCAAGCAGTGAGTGGAACATATGCATCCGACGTTACAAACCTGATTAGGTTTCACGGGTTGGATGACGGAGCTTGGGCTTCAAAGAATCTCAAACTGTCTATTGCCGACATTAAAGCAGGTGATGACTTTGATCCCTATGGATCCTTTACTGTAATTTTAAGAAAGACGAATGATTCAGACAACTCACCAAAGTATGTTGAAAGATTTACTGGGTGTAACCTTAATCCTAGTTCATCCAACTATGTTTCTAAGAAAATTGGTGACATGTACACCACATGGGATTATGCAGGGTCACGATACAGGACATATGGACAATATGTAAATATGTCAAAGTTTATCAGGGTTCAAGTCGCAGCAGATGTGGAATCTGCAAGCACAGATCCTTCCTTGTTGCCATTTGGTTTTTATGGACCAGCGGTCCCTAGACCAGTTACGACAGGAAACACAGCAACAGCACCAGTAGCTATTACCATTACAGGCTCCACAGCCTCCGCCGCTATCCCTGTTGCAATGCCAGCCAACGCCGCCGCCTCACTGGATGATGATGCCAGTGCCAGTGGTAGTCCATACTATTCTGGCACCGCACCAACTTTTGATTTGATTTGGCCAACGATGACGACACGGACTGCTTCTGTTTCTGGAGATCTTTCAAGCGGAAAGGAAGCCTTCTTTGGAGCTAGTTCAAACGCTTCTGGAGGAATCTTAGAAGACAAAGCATATGCTGATCTGGTCAAGCCATATTCAGAAGGACACTCTACCGGAGCTACTATAGAAAACGGCACCGCTGGAGTCGATGCTTACCCATCGTTGTCTTGTAATGGTGTCTTTGCCACAAATGGATACACCTCTGCCACTGGAACTTCTGCCGAGAAGGGCGATGTACACGGATATGACAAACATGTTGTAGCTTTCACGCTTGACGATTTGACCATGGTTCAACTTGGAACTTCAGGTTCATATAGCATGAGCGAGGAACACACTGAGTGGAAGCCAGGCGCTCGACTCTCAGGAGCTTCAATCACCGCTAGTGGAAATGATAAAGACAAATACTTCAGTGGTGGAACCGTTGTAGGCACAAAAACCTACGAAGGAACTTATAAAGACGTTCTTGAGCATGGCTTTGACCAGTTTACTGTTCCTCTCTTTGGAGGCACAGACGGACTTGATGTTACAGAAAGCGAGCCTTTCCGAAACAGCAGACTACAGGATGGAACACCACTGAACAACTATGCATACAACTCAGTTAAGCGAGCAATTGATTCATGTTCAGACCCAGAGGTTGTTGAAATGAACTTGGCTGTAATGCCCGGTATTACAAACCATGGACTTACTGCTCACTTGATTAACACTTGTGAGAATCGTGCAGACGCTTTGGCAATTATTGATTTGAAAGATGACTATAAGCCAAACACTGAAGGCACAGCCGAAGAGTCGGCTCGTGTACCCACTGTAGATGCCGCAGTAAAAACTTTTAAAGAAAGGGGAATTAGTTCCAGCTACGCTTGTGCTTACTTCCCATGGGTTCAGATTAGAGATACCATCAATGATGCAATGCTCTGGGCGCCATCTTCAATCGTGGCTCTTGGAACAATGGCAAGCTCACAGCGAAAGACTGAGGTTTGGTTTGCACCTGCTGGCTTTAACCGAGGTGGACTGACAGAAGGTTCCGCTGGAATTCCTGTCACTCAGGCACGAGTCAGGTTGACCTCTAAGGACCGTGACAAGCTTTATGAGGCAAACATCAACCCCATTGCTACTTTCCCTTCAGAGGGCCTTGTAATCTTCGGACAGAAGACTTTGCAAGTAACCCCATCTGCACTGGATAGAATCAATGTAAGACGATTGATGATTTATCTCAAGAAAGAGGTTTCAAGAATCTCTACTACCATCTTGTTTGACAACAATGTTCAAGAAACTTGGAACAGGTTCCTTGGAAAAGTAGAACCACTTCTGGCAAGTGTTAAGACGAGATACGGTCTTACTGAGTTTAGAGTAATTCTCGATGAGACTACGACAACGCCAGACCTTATTGATAGAAACATCTTATACGCAAAAGTATTTCTCAAGCCAGCGAGAGCTATTGAGTTTATCGCAATTGACTTTGTGATTACAAATACTGGTGCATCGTTTGATGATTAATAAATGAAATAGTTAAGGGGGAAAACGCTCCCCCAATACTATTTATAATTGAAAAGTGACCTTGAGTGGTTACATAAGACGAGTAATTCGCAAGGAGAAATATAAAATGGCATTTTGGTCAGACACACTACACACAGATCCTAAAAGACAGTATAGGTTTACTGTCCAAATTGGAGGGTCACTGTCCCTCCCATCTTACGCTGTTAAAAAGGCAGATAAGCCTAGCTTTGCCATTTCAGAAGCAGAACACAAGTTCCTCAATCACACTTATTACTATCCAGGACGAGTTACCTGGAACGCCATCACTGTGACTTTAGTAGATCCGGGCGGCACCGATGATATTGCCAAATTAGTCTCAACTATCATTCAATCATCTGGATATGTTCCAGGCAGTGCACAGAACATGGGAACAATGTCTAAACAAGCTGCTGTCGGTGTACTGGGGAATGTGGTTATCACACAAATAAACTCCGAAGGCAACCCCATGGAAACCTGGACGCTGGTTAATGCTTGGGTTAATGATGTTAAGTATGGAGACTTGGCATATGATGGAGATGAACTCACAGAGGTTACACTCTCCTTTAAATATGATTGGGCTGAATTAAAGATTGGTGAAACTCCCGCCGCTTTCAAACGGTAATATATTAATCTTTTTATTTAACAAAAAACATTTCTTGTGTTATTATTAAAATGAACCCTAATGAAAGAAGGTGTGAATGACAAGAAAAAATGAAGATCGTTTTGGAATTAGCGATCCTAACACAGCCGCTGATGTATCTGCCCCCGCAGCATCAGCTACAATTCCAACCCCACCACAACAAGCAGCCTCACCGTTGAGTTTTGTTACTCCAACTGAGTTTGTTGAGATACCCTCCCATGGAAAGTTTTATGCTGAAGACCACCCTCTTCATAATAAAACTGTTATTGAGATTAAACAAATGACAACCAAGGAAGAGGATATCCTCACTTCACAGGAGTTGTTGCGACAGGGCAAAGCCATGGATAGGTTTGTTAGACAAATCATCCTTGATAAGTCTATAAACCCCGACACTCTTCTCATCGGAGATAAGAACGCTGTTCTTATCGCTGCTCGAAGATCTGGATATGGGGCTGATTATAAAACAAGAGTTTCTTGTCCCAGTTGTCAGCATCAGTCAAATTATCAATTTGATTTAAATTCTGCTTCCTATACCGATGGAACAGAAGAAGCTGAGAATGAAGATAATGTCTCCATTGCTGAGAGTGGAAATTATGTAATCACACTTCCAGTTACTAAATGGTCTGTAGAGGTTAAACCCTTGAACGGAGAAGATGAAAGAGAGATTCTTGCGACAGCAGAAAAGAGAAAGAAAAGAAAACTCCCAGAGGATACTTTGACAACTCAGATGAAGCTGTTTATCGTTTCTATTCAAGGCGTCACAGACAGAACACAAATCAATGATGCAGTCTCTATTATGCTTGCGAGAGATTCCAGAGCATTGCGAGATGCTTATAAGAGGGTCACACCAAACATTGATCTGACTCAAGACTTTTCGTGCTCAGAGTGCAGTTACTCTGGAGATATGGAGGTTCCGTTTACGACGGACTTCTTTTGGCCTAAGCAATGAGTACATGGAAAATGTATATGAGCAATTCTTCTTTCTGAAGTATTATGGCGGTTGGAGCTTCATTGAAGCATATAGCCTCCCCCTTGGACTTAGAAAGTGGTTCGTTGAAAGGCTTAAAAAGCAGTTGGAAGACGAACAGGACGCTATGAAAAAGGCGCAAGGAAGAAGATAAAGTCTTACAGACACACCTAAAAAGAGGAACGCAAGTTCCTCTTTTTTGTTTCTATCAAACTACTTATATTAGACTGGTATATCAAGGAGATGCTATTAAGATGATAGACGATAAAGAATTACAACCTATAGAAATTGACTTGGATGCATCAGCCAGTGGAGAGATCACAGAAAGCTTTCTGGCCATGTTTGGATCAGGTATTAAACTGATCATGCAAAGAATGTTTGGCGGAGGTGCAGTCCCAGTTAAGGTTAAAGGGACCAAGAGGCAGGTTGCTGATTTTGCTAAAACACTTGGGTCGGAGAAAAAGTATATCAAGACAGCGGCAAAATATGGTCTTGACGATCCGAGAACCTACAAAGATAAATTTAAATTGAGAAAGATGATCAGAAAGTTTGAATCATCAACCAAGTTGAAATGGCCCTTCAAGTAAGAATAGTTTATATAAACAGAGGAAACCTGCTCTAAATGCCAAAAGATCCAAATGAAAATAAACAACTGTCACTAGAAAACATGGAGGCAATTGTTCGTGAGCGAGAGAAGGAGAATAAACTTCTCCGTGAGCAGATAGAGCTTAAGGAAACTTCAGCATTTCTTGATGAAACCTCCGGCGCCCACCTAGAGAAACTTAACGCCCTCCACGCCAAGGCTGTAAGGGAGAACGACAAAGAGGCACAAGCCAGGGCCAGCGCACAAATACAGGAAAATAAGTTGGCCAGAGAAGCTGTCGAAGACGCCGAGCACGAACTCAAAATATTACAAAAACAGAATAAGGAATCAGGAGAACTAGCACTTAACAGGCAGGCGACCTATGACATTCAACAGCAACAATTGGAAGTTGATAAAGCAAAGTGGGATGTACAGTTTAAGATTGGCAAAATATCAAAAGAAAGACTTAGACATGAACTAGGACTAATCAAACTCCAGGAAAAGGCTCAAGGTCAATTAAGAGATATTGTCGAGCATACCCAATCTATAGTAGCAGCTTCTACTGGCATTGGCGATCAGTGGAAAAACACCATAGTTGGAAAGGTTATGCTAACCAAGGGTGGTATGCAAGAATTCGGCCACAGCCTCTTGTCATCTTTGCAGCCTGCAAACCTTCTCGGCTCTTATATGATGAAGGTCCAAGAGGCCACCGCCGCCGGTGTTATTGCATTTTCAGATGCAACATCCTCATTGAACGCTCTTACTGGAGCAGGAGGCGCTTATAACGCTCAAATAGTCGAGATAGCAAAAAACACTAGACAAATTGGAGTTGGCTGGGCTGGAGCAGCAGAGGCAATTGGAGAACTCCACTCA
>Ga0315324_10000544_pt1 | contig 13106 bp, 9 predicted proteins | sample M150021515metaG_FD_203919 | JGI IMG/M metagenome (GOLD analysis project Ga0315324, IMG submission 203919) | Ammonia-oxidizing marine archaeal communities from Monterey Bay, California, United States - M1 500m 21515 | ecosystem: Environmental > Aquatic > Marine > Intertidal zone | place: USA...
AGGAACTTAAAAGATGACAACAGAAATTTGGATGACAATTGGATTGTTCTTTACGACATTTTTATCAATTGTTATGGTTTGGTATGTCCGTAAAGTTCTCCTGAAGCTTTATATGCTGCAAGAGGTGCATAACACCGCTTTCGAAAGAATAGATTCTTTTAAAGAACACATTGAAAAGATTCATGAACTAGAAATGTTCTATGGTGATGAAACTCTCCAAGAGATGATTAAACACTCCAAGGAGCTTAGTGAATATTTAGCAGGACTGTCAAACTCTGTTATGTTTTCTTATGAAGACGAAGAAGATGAAGAAGAAATAGAGGAACAAGATGACTGAGGCCACCGAGAAGCCAAAACCAAAGAAGCGCCGCCGTAGAAGAAGAAAGGGTGGCAACCACTATTTCAGACAAGAACACGAAGACGCAATAGTAAGATACACACAAACGCAATGCCTGATAGAACGACAGCAGCTTTGCAAAGAATTTATTGTCCCAGTCCTCAGTGAACTGGTTGATAAGATCGTTTTCACATACAAATTCACACTATTACCCAACTGCGATGAACTCAGAGAAGAGTGCAAAGTCTGGCTGATAACAGTCCTGGATAAGTTCAAGCCAGCAAAAGGTTCCAAAGCCTTTTCATATTTCAGTGTCATTACGAAGAATTGGTTCATCCACAAGGTAAAGAAGAACGCATATCGAAATAAAAAAGAAGTTCAGTTCGATATCTTGCCAAAGGACATAGAAGAGAATCACCTCTCTGTCAGCAATCCATATCACGAAACCAGAGAGTATAAAGAGTTCTGGGACAACTTCTGGGAAGAGGTTGATGGGTGGCAAGTGCTTCCTATGAAGGACAATGAAAAGAAAGTTTATGAATCTATTAGAATCCTCATGAAGAACTCCGAGGACATAGAAATTTTCAATAAGAAAGCTATTTATCTGTATATAAGGGAGATGACTGGTCTTAATACAAAACAAGTCGTCAACAACCTTAATAAATTAAGGGCAAGGTACAGAGACTTCAAATCCAAATGGGATGAAGGCGATATATAGTTTCATATGAAAGACGAAAAAACAATTGAAGCATACATTGACGAAGCAATCGGCAACATCCGACAGGATAGAGCGATGGCTGCAAAGCTCCTCACGGACTTGGTTCAGTTTATGAACAAACAAAACGATCATGAAAGTTTGGGCTTAACTGCATCCAAATATCTTGAGACTCTCCAAAGATCCAATGAACAACTGGCAAAGATTATTGCCACAATTGGAAAACATCAAAGTACCGCCCCACAAATCTCCGAAGCTGAGATTTATGACATGATCAAGGCGGACAAAGAAGATGGCACCTAAGATTACTGAATTTGCATACGGTGATTTAAACCCCGTATTGTCATCCAAAAATAAACCATCCATTGACAAAGACGAAGGCTTCTTTGACATCTTGAAGAGAACTGCCGAGATTGTTCACACTCCCGACTCCATGGAAGGTATTATTGAGCTTCGAGGTATTGTTCTATCTGTGGAGAAAAAAATAAAATGGAAGAATCAAATACCACAAAACTCATGGATCTCTGACCACTATTTTCTTGGAAATAACTACCTCCCAGAACCGCTCCAAGCATATAAAATATATATTCCAGAGTTACATGCACACCTTCCAAGAGTGAGGGATTTGGAAAAAGATAAAGCTAAAATAGAAAGATATCCAACATTCATCGCTTCTAGTAGCGGAGTCGAACCAGCATCTGCTGGCCAGCTTGTAAGAATTACATTTACTAATGTCTCATCTCAGGAGGGTCCGATATACTTGGGTCCAATTTTCAATAAACCAATTGAACCAGTCGATGAACAAGTAAAAACTGCAATAGAAACCTATAAAGAGGAAAACCGACCTCCATCATCAATTGCAAGACCACCAGACGAAGAATAGAGTATAATAAATGGGTAAGAAAAAAAGAAGATTAAAAGATCTTAAAAACTATACGCCATCTAATAACCAAGCAATGAAAGACGTTGTTGACGTTAAGTTTGGTGGTGATATAGATGCCTTCAACAGTTGGTGGGCGAGCAGGGATGATGAAGCTCTTGACAGTTGGGAAGAGTGTCGTGATGCTCTTCTACAATCAGAAACTCAATCTAGGTATCGCCAACATTCAGAGGACGGTATATCTGAAGATGCCTCAGGTAGGCGACCAGTCACACCCAATGCAAATCCAGCCACAATAGTAAATCTTGATGATATATCAGCCCCCGCCAAAGCAAATACAAAAAAGCGTCACGATGGGGCGATGAACGACTGTCTCCGAGAGCCAATTCCAGATTACATCAGCGGCCCATGCGACACTGTTATGAAGGGGCAGAATAACACTTGGATTGTGTTTGGTAGAGATAGACCAGGCGACTTATCAACTGGTTATGGTGGTCTTGGACAACCAAGATCGGGTACTATAGATTTGGTTGTTGGCAGAATGAGTCACGATCCAAAAGAGAGGGACGACGAAGGGGAGTTTCTATCAACAGATCCTGATTTTATAACTGATGCAGCCCGCATCTATATTAGCCAAAAAACTAATATTGATAAAAACTTTAATTTAGCAAACGGAGGCGTCGGCAAAAGAATTTCAAGATCCGCTGTTGGTATTAAAGCCGACAATATCAGGCTTGTCGCTAGAGAGGGAATAAAGCTTGTAACGAAAACAGATCTCAAAAACTCTCAAGGTGAAGAAATTAAAGAAACCCTTGGTGTCGATATTATAGCAGGAAATGATGACTCTGGATTGCAACCAATGGCTAGGGGTGAAAATCTAAAAGAAGCTGTTGAGAGGTTAACACACCACCTTAGCAAGCTAAATGGGATTGTTGACACTCTGGTCATGGCACAAAATCAATTTAATATTGCACTAACTCATCACTTTCACATTTCACCATTTAACGGTATGCCAACTTCTCCATCACCTCCAGTTGTTGCTTCAGGGACACAAACGATGGTAACTCTCCTCAAGGATTGTAAATTTTCACTAATGACTCACAAGTCAAATTTAGAATTGTTCAAAGCAAACTATTTAACCCCAGCAGGTGATGGTTGGATCTTGAGCAGATACAATAAGGTAAATTAGGTAAATGGCAAATACTCACAAAGTAGCAACTGGTGGACCCGCTCTACTATTAAATCCCGCCCCAAGCAACACTGAAGTTTCTGATCTTTCTCAGATTAGTGATGCTGTCGGTGTTAGTCTTGCAGACGGCACTGAGTTTATAATATTCGATGAGGGGCTTGGATTTAAGTGTAAATGGGTCCGTGTTTTGGTTGGATCTCAAGAAGGGTATCTTCACAGTCGATATATTGCAAGACTTTCAAATACACCATTATCACTAGAGGTTTCTTGCCAAGAGAAAGTTAGCGTAGGTCTACCACACGCTGTTGATTGGACAACCAAAGAACTCAACAGATCGTATTATGATAAATATTTGCAAAAATGGTGTGTCCCTGTCGAAACTGCTTTTACGTCCGGTGGTTCGGACTTGCAAGCTAGAACAAATTTATATCTTAAGCCTGGCTTAGAAATTATCTTAAGGGATAATGGGAAACTCCATGACGAGGTAACACTCAACAATATTCTTGGAAGATTTATATCAGCAAGTGTCGATGAATATTATATAGATCCTCGAAGGAATGGCTCCATGAGAGTTCTTGTAACATTCCCAGATAAATATATGGATCCCCTGCCGGATATACCTAGAGAGGCGGCATACTCCCTGTTAGAAGACTTTTCTACTATCCACCTATCCGCCAGCACTTATGAACGGGACATTGAAAGAGTTGCGGTCATCGCTGAAGAATATGCAAAGAAGATTGAACAATTCAAAGGTCAAGTAGATGGCATTGATTTAAAATTAGAAGCGGATAATCTTCGTCTTGCCTCTTCAAGGCTTTCCTCTATTATGTCAGACAATAACATAGAGTTGAAAGATGATACTACGATAGAGATAGGGTTAAACTCAGAATTCGAAGCTACCTCTATATCTGAAAACTCTCTGGTTGTCTATCGAACAATTACAAGGGGTGTTGCTGAAATTCTCGACTCTGCCCCATTTGATTCACCAAGAACGATGAATTATTTATTTAAATTATCTGAAATATACGATGAGGCTGTAAATAATGGCTTAACATGGACTGATTTTTTAGAAAATTATACCATCCCACTGGTCGTCACTAAAATGAACAAATCAAAGTCTGACGCTTCTTCTAACTCGTCCAGTCAGTCCGTTCAAGATCTTTATCGCTCACTTGGAATAGGTGCCGGTAATTGTGTTAAATCTGTTAAAACGAAAAAAGAACTAATATCCTTTCAGAACATGATGTTGCAAAAGGGTGAACAGATTAAAAAAGAATTTATAGACTACGCACAAGGTCAGGCAGATTACATCGGTTCACAACTGTATAAGGAATTAGGCTTGAACATCTCTAAGGTAAAATCCTTGGATGACCTTTACGAACAGATATTAAATAAAATTTGTTTAACAGATCTTCTAGGGGCGTTGTCTATGTGTCTTGAGATGCCATCTTTATCGCCCGAAGCTCAGAAGATTAAAAACCTTCTTCCACCGATGAATAATTGCCATCCAGATCCCTGTATGTTTAAGCCAGTTATAAAGATACAGGATAATCTGCCAACAAAAGATTGGCTATCGGATTATGCAGAGATAATTTATAAAACTATTATCGACGCACTTACACAAATGTTTCTTGAGCTTGTTAAAGACATTATTGAAACTCTTAAATCTGTTTGTGACGGAAATGATGACCCCGCTGGAGTAGACATAGGCAATCTCATTGGCACACCACCCGATGGTATCGGACCATTGCTTGGCGACTTATCAAACCTTCTTTCTGCAAGCGAATTATGTTCTTGCTTTCAAGGCAATGCATCTCAAAGTACAATTTCTCTTATAAGGTCTGTAATTCAGAAATTACACCCAGAGATGGCTCCTGCTTTTAAAACAAAATCAAGTATTATAAGTTTATTTTCTGGTATTGGAAGCCTCATTGATAGTTCATTTTGTGAAGATTTGTCAAACTTTCCATCCACACCAAGCATTTCTTGTGACGATCCTTTTGCTCCAAATCAGGCACTAATAACAGCACTTGCTGACAAAGATATAACAGAAGAAGAACTAAGGGATCAGCTTGATAAAGCGGAGGAGAGAAAAAAGAATCGACTAGATAAGGTTGCAACGATTGTAGAGATGCTTGGCGATCCTAATTCTAGTTCTGGCGTGGAAAGCCTAATGCCAGCGTTGCTCGGCTCTGGTGGTCTTGTTAATTTAAATCATTACACATACGATCACATGCAGGATGTTGTTTTTGATTCGATCTTTTCTCCATTGTATACTTCATTTGACAAAGACTCCAACAAGTTAAAAAACTTTCTAATAGAAAAAACTTATGAGAAGGTGCAAATTCCATGGAGAGTAAATTTCAACCGCTTTGGTAGAGAATATACCATAATAAATCCAGAAGTAAAAGCCATGGCCGCAAAGGGTATAACCATGCGTGAGCTTGGGATTACTGAGAAACATCTGACCCTCAATAAAGACGACGAAGGCGACCTTTTTCCTGCCGCCAAGAGGGTTGACCTCAATCTCCTTATCCCTGTTGATAGAGACTATGATAAAACTAATAAACATTTAATATCCTTGTTGAAGAATGTTGAATCAAGTGATACTTTTAATTTTGGCGCTGACGGTGAAGGTCTTTACTATGAGCTTAGAATTTTACAAAACTCTAATGTCTTGGATCTGCTACAAACACTGCCGGAGTCTGACGAGTGGGATTTAGAAACCCTAAAGAATAATATTAGTAATCTGGGCGCTTGGAGGATTAGGTATAAAGTTCCATACATGACCGATCAAGGTGTTGATTCAGAAATTGATGATGACTATATTATTGAGATATTCCCAGACGATCTCAGCAAGCAGGGTCTTAGAAAGAGAGGCCGTGGGGTTATTGATCAAGAGGTGTTGGACTTCATCAACGGTGAATTGACGAATAGCGGAACAAGTGATATAGAGATAGGACTGGAAAATGTTGTAATTGAAGAAACGATATTTGCTGAAGAGGAAGAAGAGGTGTGCCTCACACCAGAAGAGTTCGCTCTCCCACAACCCACACAACTATTAACCCCACCCCCGCAAAGCGTTTTTGGTAGATATGTACATCATATTTGGGATGAAGCTATCATGCCATTTTTAAGCGGAAAGGAATATTCTTCTGCACAGTTAAACACTTTTGGAACAAGGATAGAGAAGTATTTCGCTCAGACACTCTTCCCTCAAGCATCCAGGGATCTTCTTGCTGTCATAGCAAGACAGATCGCAAAATCGCCACTTCTTGCTGACGGGATAAAACAGTCAAAGGTTTTTGGAATAGAGAGGGACGTTCATGTCCCTAAGTTGTCAACATTTTCGTTTAGTAGGATGCCAACAAGATTAGAAAAGGCTTGCAATATAGATCCACATCTTTTAAAGTTAGATAAATATAAGTCTGAAATAATCAATGCAATTGCCCAAATCCCTGAAGAGGAGCTTCTTGATGGAATGAATTCTGTTGGAACTGATCCATGGAGTAAATCTGTATTGAAATCTATAGTTAAACTGACAGTAAGGGCTTATTGTTTTGATTATGCTCTCCGATGCATGTTCATGGCCACTGAGTTTACGATAGAGGATAATATTGACAATTACATTAAAGAATTTATTATGGATAGGATAGTTTCAGAAATGAACAAATACAATCCAGAATATCCGATTATTTTATCTGATATATCTAATGAGATGTATGCTGAAATGATTTCTGTTGATGTTGACACTTTGGCCGAGAACGAAGGCTTTTTTGAAATTATTGGCCAATCGCTTGAAGAGGTTTTTGTAGATTTAAAGTGTATATTCAAGCAAGAGAATATCACAGTAAGCTCTAATAATGTTAAAGAAAAGATTATTCAAGAGTGGATACCGATGATAGATTTGGTAGAATTAGACGCCAGCCAAGATGCTCCGGCAAGATTTGCAAACCTTGGAGAATCTCTAACCACTATGGATGAAGCCCTCCACAAATTTCTTGTTACTCTACCCGCACAAAGAATAGCGCTTGAAGAACAGAATATTGCTGTCGCAGATGCACTGGAAGTTCTCCTCCTTCCCGCAGCGGTATATAATACCATACCACAAGAATATTTTACCTATAATAGAGTGGCTATTCACCTCAGTGAGTTATACGATAACGCTCAAAAAAAGATCGATCAGGACGACGGTGCAAAAGCAGAAGGGATGGACGAGCAAGCAACCATCAGAAACCAAAAGACCCTAGATTACCCCAACAACGAGATTCAAAACAAAGACCACCCAGACTGGAAAGTGCTCTTCACCACCCCTCCAGAGCATAGGCAAGAGATTTATGAGTGGATGCATCAAGACTTAGCGTATGAAGAAGCTAAATTTGTTTATGACAAAGCCATCGAGGAGTTGGATCGATTAAGATCTGGCTTTGGTAATATATTGGGGCCTGATGGAGAACTTATAGATGTAATAGGATCTACAGACATAGATCCAGATGATCTTGAAATTATATCCTCTGGATATACGACTCCTAGTGAAGCGGCAGAAGTTAATATTCGACAGAAGTTAGAATTATCTTCGATTGTCCAAGATGGAGAGACTATCTCTTTTGATCTCTCCAATGGAAACTTTTTTCTGGAGAGATCAATAAGACTGAAGAGGAATGACTGGGAAACTATGAAACAGCGACTGAAAGATGAGGGAGTGTCTGACGTTGATACAGATGTTATTGTTCAAATCTTTTCAATATTCTTCTACACTATCATACACCCAGTAAGAGATGGTGATTTTGATATAATTAGCAGAGCAACCGTCAGCGAGAAAAAGCTTCGCCACTTCATGGCTCTCCTGATGCCAGCGATCCACAACCGCTTTAAGAAAATACAAGGTGGATTCAAGAGGGAGGACATTGATTCATGGAGTGTTACAGCTTTCTTTGAAGAGATGTCATCAGAAATAAGATTAATGTATCTTCCTCCAAGTAATCAAGATCAATTTGACGCTGGCCGGAATACAGAAGCTTCATCATCCAATAACGAATTTGAAAAAGCGATGAATGTCTTAAGAGGCGCCGACGACACAATAAATGATGCCATTAAAGAACTAGGCTCTACATCGGCTGCATACATGGCAACAGAGCATGTTAAAAGGGAGACTTATAATGTGCAGGGTGAAAATATAGTTTTTGAACCTGTTGACAGAGATGTTTATCCTATCCCTCTAATTGATACGTTTCGTCTGAGAGATGAGTGTAAAGAGTATTCTGAATTGTTTGATGACGATTGGAAATTAGCTGATTTATATACCCCTTCGCCCGACTCTACTGGCATCGGGGAATTCAATATTTCTATATTAGATGATGAAGGGCAAGAATTAACCAAGCTGAGAAAGAGATATGATAACTCAATTGCAGAATTAAAGGAGAGGCTCCTCGACAGTATGGAATTTAAGCTATTATTTGATTTTGTCTTCCCAGTGGATCGATATGTCTCGATGCTACTGGCATATACACTTCTATCAACAACTTCGATAGATGGAGTCTCCAGATCTTTTAACCAAACCAAGGATCACCTTTACTCTCTATTCAACACGTTTAAAAACGCTTATGACTTTAGACAAGATGGCCCAAGTAACAAAGATGTTCAAAAGATTGCAGAACAATTTTCTAAAGATGGTTGTTTTAGTTTTGATGATATCCCAAAAACCAAAAAAGAATTGATTGAGGGTGAGTTTGAAACTAAATTTAAAACTGATTGGGATGAGGATGACAACCCCTTCAAGGGCAAGGGCCTTGACTACATTGAAGAGATGGCTAAAGAGACTGGTAAGATAATTTTTAAGAAACTTGTAGAATATAACGATCCTAATATTGCAGCAGCAAAAACCATTAAAGAGATTACAAAAAATATTGGCTTCTGCGGCGATACGGAGATTCCATTGTGGGTGATCTCTTTAGGGCTATTACCGCCATTTCTACCATTCCCACCGCTGCCAGTTTTTGGATATCCTGCCCCCTTCGCCCCCCTTCCAATGATTGGAAACGGACCAGTTTTGACTCCATTTGGAATTCTTTATTTAGCTGGGTGGTCTTATGAAGATGGAGAGACTAAGTATTACAGCAAACCGTCACCAGACGATCCAGATGGTATAAATTGTAACGATGTTGAAACTTGTTAATTCCTCCAAGAGTGAAAAGAAATAAGGTAATATTATCAACTCTCTCATAATTATAGCAGAGGAAATGTAAATGAAATTTCGTGGGTTATCCCCAAAGCTACCACTGAGAAGAGATTATGAAGACGGTTACTCCCTGAATAAAACCTACAGGGAGATGGTCAAACAAAATGTTAAAATGCTTTTATTAACAGCACCAGGCGAAAGAATCATGGAACCTGATTTTGGTGTTGGGATTAGAAACTATTTATTCGAGAATAATACGTCTTCAACCAAGGGTAGTATCAGGGCAAAAATCACCAAGCAGATTGGGATATATATGCCCTTCATCAAAGTGGTAGAGATAAGCTTTCATGACAACGAAACAAACGAGAGACTAGACCCCAACTACCTAAAGATAGAATTTAAGTATTTCATCGAGCCGCTAAATCAATTGGATTCTATAGATTTAGACTTTGATTTAAGTAAAGAACTACTTACATAAGAACCGAGGATTATAAATGCCAAAGAAGATTGTACCAATTAAATATACCAGCAGAGACTTTGATTCTATCAAACAGTCGCTGGTTGATTATGTTAAGAGATATTACCCAGAGACTTACAAGGATTTCAGCGAAGCTAGTTTTGGTTCTTTGATGCTTGACACTGTATCTTATGTTGGTGATGTTCTTTCTTTTTACCTCGATTATCAGGCAAACGAAAGCTTCCTTGACACCGCAGTCGAATACAATAATATTTTAAGATTAGGGAAGCAGCTTGGATATAAGCTGAAAGCAAACCCATCTTCACACGGCGTGGCAACTTTTTATATTATGATCCCTGCCGACTCAACAGGCGCCCTTCCAGATGCGGACTATATTCCAATATTGAAAAAAGACAGCAAGGTGAGTTCCCTCTCTGGAGCAACATTCCTCTTGAAAGAGGATATTCATTTTGCACACGCTAATAATGAGGTTCGTGTAGCCAGGGTTGATGAAACAACTGGGTTGCCAACGATGTATGCGATCCGAGCTTATGGTGGTGTGGTATCTGGGACAATTTATGAAGAAGTAGTTTCAGTTGGTTCATATCAAAAGTTTTTAAGAAAATCTCTCAACACGTTCAATATTGCAGAAATTCTATCTGTAACTGATGCAGAGGGTCATGACTATTATGAAGTTGAATATCTCTCGCAAGATGTTATCTACAAGGCTGTAACAAATAGAAATAGTGATAGATTTGCAGCCCCAGAGCTTTTAAAGCCATTTGCTGTTCCAAGAAGATTTGTTTCAGAGCGTGAAGACAGCAAAACATATTTGCAGTTTGGAGGAGGGTCTGATCTTGAATTTGATTCCAACAATGTTATTAATGCCTCTGTTGTCGATGCATCAAAAGTTGTATTGAATAGACACGGCTCAACACATATCTCAGATACGTCTTTTGACCCCAACAAGCTTGTATCCTCCGACGAATTTGGAATAGCCCCATCAAACACCACACTGACAGTCTCTATGAGAATTAATACAGTGAATGATGTAAACTCAGCCGCAGGGTCTTTATCAGAAGTGACAGAAGCAAATTTTGAATTTACAGATACGACCAGCTTAAATGCTAACACACGAGATGAGGTAACTGGATCAATAGAAGTTACAAATGAAGAACCAATCACTGGAGATGTTTCACTGCCATCTGGTGTGGAACTCAAAAGGAGAGTCTTGGACACGTTTGCAACACAAAATCGAGCAGTAACAGCTAGAGATTATGAATCAACAGCCTATACAATGCCAGTAAAGTTTGGAAGCATTAAGAGGTGCAGGGTCATCCGTGATTCAGACTCTTTTAAAAGAAACTTAAACATGTATATTCTCTCTGAGGGCGATGAACAGGAATTAACCGAGACAAACACCACTATAAAACAAAATCTAAAAACTTGGATTTTGAATAGCAAGATGGTGAATGACACTATTGATATCCTCGATGCAAAAATAATCAATCTGGCTATTGACTATGAGATAGTGGGAAGATCGGATATGTCCAAATATGAAGTCCTAGAAGAATCGAAATCTGCTTTAAGAAAGCACTTTGCAAGACACCCAGATATTGGAGAGCCATTCTGGATCACTGATGTTTATAAAGTATTGAAAGACGTTGATGGAGTCCTCGACGTGACAAATGTTGATGTCTCTTTAAAGTCTGGAGGGCTTTACTCTGGAACCATGTTCAGTGTTGGAGATAATATTTCATCAGATGGAAGATATGTGAATATTCCTAAAAATTGTATTGCAGAAGTTAAATTCCTCAAAGATGATATTAAAGGAGTAATCAAATAATGTCAATTCGCAGATATAAACCAGAAGCAGACACAACCATCACAAACGCATATAAAGCCAACTTAACCACCAGAGCTACTGGCTCAAATATGGGCGAGTCAGATGTTCTTGAGGTATTTAATATCTATGCACAATCTAGCTCTACATCAAGCGAGCAATCAAGAATTCTTATTAAGTTTCCTCATTCTGGAATCACAGCCGATAGAGCCGCAGGAATTGTTCCTGCATCTGGGAGTGTAAACTTCTATTTAAGATTATTTAATGTACCCCATGGAGAAACTCTACCAACTAATTTTACCATTGAAGCCTCCCCCGTCACAAAAGCGTGGGACGAGGGCCATGGATTGGATATGGAAGAGTATTCTGACATGGGAGCTACAGGAGTAGGTAATACTTTTGGCGGCACTGGAGCAAGCTGGACCGTCGCTTCTTCTGGCGTTAATTGGACTTCTCCAGGTGGAGATTATAGCACTTCAACCGCAGCCTTGGTTACTACAGAAACACTTGAAGATGGTGATGAAGATACTCTATTGGATATTACAGATCTTGTAGAGGATTGGCTTGATGGTGGAACTACAAATCATGGCGTCATGGTTCGATTATCTGGATCATTTGAAGATGGAGCAAACTCATTCTATACAAAGAAATTCTCTGCAAAAGATTCAGAATATTTCTTCAACCGACCAGTCATCGAAGCAAGATGGGATAGTTCGGAGAAAGACGATAGAAATAATTTCTATGCGAAGAGCAATCTGAGAAGCAATAATGATAATGTAATATCCATTAAGAACTATGTTGACGGCGTGTTGACAAACATCCCAAGCATCAACACTGCAATGACAGTCAAGTTCTACAATGACTCTACAAATTTAACACCAATAACCCCAGACTCAATCGCAATGGACAACACAACTGCTGGCGTATATAAAGCAACAGTTGTCCTGGATACTGCTCTATCTTCTGTGTATGCCGTGTGGCAGGATGCAGCACCAGTAGAGTTCCACACAGAAACAATCTATGTTAAACAACGCTCTGCGGCTATTGGAAACATCCCAGAATACGTCACTACGATACAAAATCTCAAAAAAGTCTATTCCAATGACGAAATGGCCAGATTTAGACTGTTCATCCGATCAAAAGATTGGAGTCCAACTATTTATACTGTAGCAACCAAAGAATTAAAATCAGAGGTTGTAGCAGATGCATATTATAAAATTATGCGGGTGGTTGATGATTTCACCGTCATTGATTATGGAAGCGGAAGTGACAAACACACAAAGCTTTCATATGATGAGAATGGACCATACTTCGACTTCGACATGTCAATGCTGGAAACTGGATGGGCATATAGAATCGAACTCATGTACAAGATCAACGGAGAAATGAGACAGCAACCTGAAGCTTTTAAGTTTAGGGTAGTAGAGTAAAATGAGCATTAAAGACCTTTTCGGTAAGCGTTCAAACCAGATTGTTACTCAAGCAGATCTTGATAAATTAGAAAAAG
>Ga0315324_10000545_pt1 | contig 13094 bp, 10 predicted proteins | sample M150021515metaG_FD_203919 | JGI IMG/M metagenome (GOLD analysis project Ga0315324, IMG submission 203919) | Ammonia-oxidizing marine archaeal communities from Monterey Bay, California, United States - M1 500m 21515 | ecosystem: Environmental > Aquatic > Marine > Intertidal zone | place: USA...
AAGAAATTAATATGTTTGATTTCAAGTTCTGCTACAATATCATCGAGTCGTCTAACATCAACATCAATTTGGTTAATTGTCGGGCTATTATCTACATCGCCTAAGGAATGGTGTCCATGGAATCCCTTGACATGTAATTTCATTGTAGTATTTTCTTTTCCAACTGCAAGAGGATGCAGGGTGATATTTTTCATATTTCTCAAGGAGATTTGAGTGTTGATTGTCTCAATATTAGCCGGATGTGGTTCAAATGCATGGACTGCTTCGCATCTATGGGCGAACCAATTACAAATAACACCCACATTTGCTCCTATGTCAAAAACAATATCTGTTTCATTTACAAGAGGTGAAATCCGATCTATCCAAGGTACTGCATCACATGCTTTTCCGGAACCAAGACTCCAATGTAAGCGCTCTGCAAAATTTAAGCTTCGTAATAATCCTCTTTCTTTATCATGAACATAAATCTCTAGTTCACTATTTGCAAGTTTTTTATCCAACAAAGGATAGGTGATGAAATGGTTGAATAATCGACCTGGTATTCTGAATCCAAACTTTATCGCTCGGATTGGGAAACTCTGTCTTTTGGAGGAATTAGAAATAATAGACTCCCCCTGTATATTGTGGCAATACCTACTTGCTTATGATATCTCTATGCAAAAAGTACTCTTACAATCTTGAAACAATATGCCAATGTGGCACAATTATTCTAAAGATGCTCAGAATGTTGATTGCCATTCTTCGACATCTTGTTCCTTAGCCCAATCTTCATCTGTGGTTTCTCCACGAAGTTTGAGTACTTCACGGGCTAATAGCCAGTAAATTTGAGCAAGAGAGCGACGACCCTTGTTGTTCGCAGGTAATGCGATGTCAACATTGCGCAGATTGTTATTTGCATCAACAATTCCAACGATAGGTAGTCCGGAGTTTACCGCTTCAATCAATGCTTGTTGGTCAGCGGCTGGGTCTGTTACGAAAAGGACATCTGGTTCAACATATGAACGAAGAACTGGATTGGTAAGAGAACCTGGAATAAAACGACCGACTGCTGAATTTGCACCGATTGCTTCAGAGAATAGGCGTGCTGGTCTTTGTCCGTATTGTCGTGCTGAAACAACCATAATACGAGGAGAATCAAAATTGTTGAGGAATGCAGCGATAGAACGAACACGGGAATCCGTGATATTGACATTTAGAATGTATAATCCATCTTCGCGTACACGCTCAATAAATCGCATCATGTCTGCACTTTTTTGTTGAGTACCGATATTGACGGCATTCTCCTCATAGGTTTCAAACGGGAGTAGTAGTGTTGCTTCTTCATCGGACATAGATAAACCTCAGCAAGCCGGCGACATAACCCCCATATTAAACCGCTTCGCACTAACCGAGGCAAACAAAATTACTGTGTTTAGTGAAAACACCATGACCACGACGGGGGAGAATAAAAGAAAGAGCTCGCTCACACGAAGTCTGCTGGGGGAATTAATATGGCTCGAAATTCTCCAAAAACTGACCAAATAAAGGGTGCTGAACTGCATGAGGATGGTGTTTGGCGATTAGAAAATGGTGAGCCATTGAGAGTTAGTGCTAGTGATTTAGAGAGGCATGAGTATTGTCCTCTCTCTTGGGCGCTTGCTCGCGAAGGGAAAAGTGGCCAAGGTGAAGCGATAGTAGCCGGAGTGGAAAAACACGCTGAAATTCACGGCCAAGTGAAAGACTATCAAAAGAAACACTCGGAATTACGTAGAGCGATGATAATTTGGTCATGGTGGTATGCTGTTGTGTTAGTTTTCGTAATTGATGCTATAATTTTTTCATTGATAGATGATGTTGCATTCACTCCTATTTCAATTGCCAAATATCTTGCTCTTTGGGCATTATCTCTACTAATTACTAGTATTGTAGCAGTATATCTGCCATGGAGAGAATGGATTGGATGGACTAACACTATTGCAAAATCAAAAATTGATTTTGAAGATAATTCTGTTACCGATATTGAATATTTTTTTCAGCCTCAGGGATTTATCGGTGGATGGTTTGAAGCAGGGCGTATTGAGGCAGGATTATTATTTGCATCAATAGCATTGGCTCTCCATTCAATCGCTCTTGTAGGAGCAGATAATAGAACTCAAGCTGGATTCTTATTGGTGACGATTGCAATGACATGGACATTATTGGCCTCTTGGCAATTACAAAAAGCACTACTCGCTGAGAATTCATTGGAAATCGCAAGGGAAATCGTCGGATTACAAGAAGATACAAAAATAGCATATTCTGATGATGATAATAACTCGGGATTGCTAACAGATCCAATAACCGGGCTTCGAGGTCGCCCTGACCAAATAGTGATAGTCGATGGAGAATTTATTCCAGTTGAACAGAAAACCGGAAGAGTACCAAAATACCCTCACCGCTCTCATAAAATGCAAGTCTTAGCATATTTGCATTTGGTTGAAATTAGCACAAAGCGCCCAACTCCTTACGGCGTTTTACGATATGGGAATGAAGATTTACATCAGATCTCTTGGGATGATTCAAACAAAAAAATGTTATTTGATGCTATTGCTGAAGTTCAAAGATTAATGGTTCAAAACAATGCAAAGAGAAACCATAACAGGCCTGGGAAGTGTAATAATTGCTCACGCAATTATGCTTGTCCAGATTCTTTAGATTAATTCATTCTACCGAACATTGTCCTTCCAAGGGATATTCAACACATAGTTTTGTTATCGTCAATTGAATATTGAAATTGTCATGGATTAGTCCAAGAGTTTCTTCACCAATGCCTCTCGCTTCAACATCTAGTACCCACTCGCCCTTAGCAAATTCGGGAGTCGGTTCAAGAGTTTCTTCAACTGGTGCTGAATCTGAACTAACGTCGACATTCCATTGAATTACTCCTTCAGAATCAGTTAATGTGGCTCTTACATACCTCGTATTATTTTCCAGTTGTGGAAATAATTCAGAAAATGTAAATGCGGCCTTGAAATATACTGAAATTTCAGTAACAGAATCATCAACAACAAATGTTGACTTGTTGGTGTATGGCTGTATTTCCAAAGTGGTATAGGTATGAGAGACGTATATTTTGTCATAAACTGAGACCCATTCGGCAGGTTCTCTAAATCCTTCAACTGCTTCACGTGCTGGAATCAAGCCCAAACAACCAACTGTTGAAGTCATCAACATTGCCAGAACAACTAGCATTGGCAATATTCTGCGCTGCATCAAATATAGCCACTCTTCCCTTTGTTTTCAATACCTCCCCCGCTTGAGGCAATTTGAAGCCAAGTTGTGTTGTGAGTCAAATCGCCTGGATGACGCACATGGTGGCCGAGCGAAAGCGATGACGAACCCTATGAAAGCCGACAGGCACCAACAATTCCTCTTTGATCGCTATTCAATATCATTCGAACTTAGCACCGCAGGTACCACACTCATTCGCTTCAACTGCAATATCTGCGCCACATGCACCACATTCTGCAACTTGGGACATTCCTTCTTTTCGTTTAGGAGCGCGTCGTTTTGGCTTCTGTGCCTCCCTTGCAGCAGCAACTTCTGAATCGGATTTAGTAGATGCTGAAAGTGGGGCATCATCATCTTCAAAGGTGAAATCTGTTTTTGATTCTATGACCTCATTTCCTGCTAATGAATTGTCGGTTGCACTCATTCCAGCTTCTACCTTTTCACCTGGCAACACTCCTTCTTCACCAGTGACTTGGAAGATTTGCTCTCTAATTCCTGCATCACTTGCAGATAATTCCTTGCCATCATCCAAATGAGCATGAAGTTCACGACCTTCTAGCATCTCGTCAATTCCAACTCCAACAGCGGCTTCTTTTGCACTCTTGAGTGTCGTAGTAACTTTGCTCTTCAATTCTTCAATCTCTTCCTCTGTGAGTCCTTCGAGCGCTATCTCATCTGCATGTCGCCTATCGTATGCAGCTTCAACCTCTTCCTCAGCACTCTTCAAGTTTTCATCCCATTCTTGCTCTAGTTGTTCTTCATCATAACCAAATTCTTGGGCAGTTGATGCGAAATCTTCCGCTCCAGTGACGATTTCATCTTCATCTTCTTCAACTTCGATAGGAATATACTCTTTCTCTTCAACTACTCTTCTTTGACGTTGTTCGAAGAATGAAGATACATCTTGCTTAGCACCACAATACGGGCAATCTTCCATCAGGTCAGGAATTGATTCTGTGCATTCATGGCAATCATGGAATTGCTTTCTAGCCTTCTTTAGATTGAATGCGCAATGCGGACAACGGTCTTCATCTCCTTCTAACTCTCCATCACATGATGGACAATAGTCGAAAATATCTCTTTCCACTTCTTCTTCTCTTTCTTTGGTAAGAATATATGCCACTACTAGCAATGCGACCAATCCCAAAGCGCCGCCTCCAAGTAAAGTCATTGTACCTTTAGTAGATGCTTCATTATTTGTTGCTCCATCATCAGTAGTTGCCGTTGGGAAAGCACGTGTGAACATGCTAGTGACGGTCATATCTGATGGTGAAATTTTGATAGTACTAATTGGTGCTGAAGCGACAAAATTACAAGAAATTGACGCTCTATCACCTCTTTCCTCTATTGTTACAAGCATTGTTTCTAATAAATCTCCACCTCCATCAACACAGTTGAATGAAACATTACCCGTTTCAATACTTGTCATGTTTATTGACAATGTGTAAGCATCACCACTTTGCAATGGCGCAGTGGCTGCATTGCCAGAAATATCAGTTAATGAAATAGATGAATATACCCATTGTAATCTCAATGGCGCCTCAACCAAAATACTACCAGTTGCCAAACTATTCAATGGATTACTATCCCAACTGGTGCTATGTGGAACCCACTGTGCTTCAAATTCTGCTGTATGAGAGCCGATTAAGGTGGTCAAGGCAATATCCCATGGTTGAGTTGCTCCTGCATCAACATATATCCAATCTGACTGGCCCTGAACTCCTTCCCATACATATACGATTCTTCCTCGCACTTGGATATCTCCAATGTTAGAAATACTGACTCGCCAAGTTACCTCTTCACCCGAAGAAATCGATGAAGAGGAAGGGATTGCATCTCCATCAACAAAAATATCTGGAATTGGATATATGGAAAGTTGACCTGATGCCCTATCGTTATCGGTTGTCTCTTGGATGATACTGCCTGCATTGAAAGGATCTAATTGTGCAGTAACGATATGTGAACCCTCACTCAAAGAAGAGAGGTCACTTATTGTCAGTACTTGACTCCAAGATGCCTCTGCATAGCCTACCCCTGTGAGGCTAACAGTGAATGGAGCCATCGATAACAAACCTCCATTATCAGTTGGAATCTCAAGACGAAGAGGAACCTCGGTGGTTCCGGTTCCATTAGTTCTACCTAAAGTCCCTTCAATCGTCCATGGGCCTTCTAAAGCGCCACTTTCAACAGTTACTGTTAGGTCCCCAATATGGTAGACATCCATTCTTGTCTCAACCAACAAAGATTGTTCTACAATCTTGTTTATCTCTGAGGCTTCATGTACTTCTTCATAATAATCTGGATTTAGATAGATGGTATGAGTTCCACTTTCTGGTGCAATGAATGTAGTATTAACCCATTGTGACTGACCTGCGAGTATTGCTGGAGTTGGCAAAAACTGTTCTTCACCACTGGATGAGGAAAAATGAAGGGTACTCGCTGATGCATCAACACTGCCCGTATTGGTAATGCGAGTTGATGCTGTAACATTATCTCCAGAGTTAATGCCGCTTGTTGGCGATAATATAGTTTCAACAACTCGTAAATTTGGTAACCCTGTAACTACAAAATCCAAGAAGAACGAAGCTTCACTATCACCATTATGAGAAAAAGTTACCCAAACTTTGTGATTTCCTTCTGTTAGTGAATTCCATGTTGTACTAACATCTGTTGTAGATTCACCAAGGATATTGACTGTGTTCATTTCAAGTAATTTGTTTGAACTTACTCCGTCTTTGTAAAATGCATATTCAACATCAAATGCATCAGTTTGTTGAGAATTATATAGAGTTAGCAAAATAGTGATTGAACCCCCTGCTTCCGGAGATGCTGGCAAGATGCTCAAAGTAGATGAGGAGGCTTGAATTCCACCACTAGTTTCTGCTGAAACTGATAACGGAATCATTGTCAGAGCCAACAATACTACGACCAGCGTGGACTTCAACTCGTTCGCCATGTAACTAAGCGTGGTATTGCGTAGCACTTGAACCCATCTCAAAGCAAAGGCATTAGTTGTCAAGACTTTGAGATGCTTCCACGCGCCAAAGGAACAGACAAATATGGAAATGATATCATTTTGGCAAATGATATTACCTTCGCTAAATTGTCAAAAGAAGCGTTTCTATGGGTAGCATTGAAGGCTGAGCCCAAACGTCTCAAGACTATGCAGGGGAGGGCGGCGAGCATCGTGTTGGTTTTTCTTCTCGCTAGTCTTGTCTCCCCAGTAATTGATTACAATGATAAAAGTGAGACTTTATCAGACACGATTATTGTAAAGAACTCTCCTTCAGATATCAGCATAGCATTCAGTAATGGTCCAAATACAAATGATGATATCACCGGAATACACACTCTCACTTTTACATTGACTGGAACTGGTAATATTTCTTCTATATTGATTGAAATTATAGATTCAGGCACATGGAGTACAGTAGCAAACTTGACCGGAACGCCGTGGTTAAAACATTTTGATTCGACAGCATATACGAATGGCAGTTATACGCTAAGGGCTACTGCTTGGGATGATGATGTTGCCAACAATACATCAACACAAAGTGGACAATTCAATATTGTAAACCATATTCCAGAAATAACAATTTTCAAAGTATTGAGTCCTGATTACGGAACCGGTGATTCCGCCACCGATAGAGCATGGTTTGATATTGAAGCCAATGAGGCTATTTCATTTAGATGGGGTGCTATTGATGATGATCTAAAACGCGCAACTCTAACCAACGCACCTGGTCCTGGCGCTCCATCTGCGGATGGCCCGGGAACTCTAAATTATGGCTGGGATTGGGCAAGTGGAAATATGTCTGAAGGTGTTTCTAATCCTCGCTTAACGGTGTTCGATGATTCAGGACTTTCGAACTCCTCTACATTGTTCATCGGTATTGATAGAACTGGCCCTAGTATCGGTACTGTATCAATTGGTGATGGCTCTGCTTGGCAGCAAAGTACATCTGTCACACTCACAAATCTAATTTCTGGAAGTGATGACGGCCAAGGCAGTGGTGTTAGCCATGTTGAATGGTCTGATGATATTGGAGTGACTTGGAATTCTGTAAGCACTGATTCAACTACATTGATAATGGATGAAGGAATACATAATATTGCATTTAGAGCAATTGACAATGTTGGAAATACTGGGCCAAGTGATACCATCACGATTAGAGTGGATGCGACTGAACCAGAAGCAGATGGCTGGACTGTTGATGAATTGACAACCAGTAAAATCGGTGGTGCAAATGTTTCATTCAGTGCTATTGATGGACAATCTGGAATTGATAATACCACATCATATATCCAATATGGATTTGACTCAAATGGAGTTGGACAGACACCTGACCTTTCCGGACGTTGGATTACATTGGGCACTAGTGGTCTTGAAGGAACTGTTGGATTGGCTAATTGGGCAACAAAATCTCGCCAACACCTAATGCTTCAAGCAATCGTTTTCGATGTCGCTGGTAACTCAATTACAACCGCGCCGGCATCATACCAAATTCTCCCAGGATTAGACCTATATTGGAATGAAACAGAAACCAACCTTGACAGATTGGTTGTACGACCTGGAGAAAATACGGGAAATATCACGATAACCAGTATATTGGAAAGTAATCAAGACTATGGTGGTAGTGTAGTAGTTAGGCTTGAATCTGCACCGGCTGACCGCTCTTCCACTGTTGAATGGACAGTGATGGAAGCAAGAACTCTTGCCACAGGAAGTCTTTCAGACTCCACTGAGACGATGATATGGAATTACACTGTTCCAAAAACAGGTCAATTTGATTTACGCTTAGTTATTGACTATGCAAATGGAATTGATGAGTATGATGAAGGAAATAATTACAACCACATGGTAGTCACTGGTGCAGCAATAACAAGCGCTGGATTAGTTCCGTCTTTCGCACCATCAATAATCGCACTATTATTCGCTGGAATTGTGGTTTCACATCTCCAAAGAAGAAGCAACGATTGAAAAGAGGGTGGCGGTAGCCTCGCCCCATGCGCCAATCACTACCTCGTGTTCCGCAAGGCCGAATCGCGGTTCTTATTGGAGCAAAAGGCGTTACTGCGAGGTCTTTGCACAACGCGGCAGGCTGTAAGGAATTCAATATCGACTCCGACACAGGTGATGTAGAGGTTATTTGGGGCGAACCTGGCTCTTACGATCCAGTAAAGGCAATGAAATTGCCAGATGTTATCAAAGCAATTGCGAGGGGAATGGCGCCTAAAGCTGCAATTCGATTACTCCAAGATGACCACTTCTTTGAATTGGTTGATTTACGTGATTATGTTGGCAAGAGAGCAAATCAACAACGCAGAATACGTGCTAGAATTATTGGTAGTGAAGGAAAAATCAGAAAATTGATTGAAGGATTAACAAATACTGAAATCACCATTTACAAGTCAACAGTCGTATTAGTTGGTCATGAAGAAGGACTGGCAGCAGCAAGAGTTGGTATCGAAATGATCGCTGGTGGTGCTGAACATGGTACTGTTTTGAACTTCTTAGAAAAAGACAGACGTAGGTCAAAGTTGGCTAGTCGAAGTTTAGACAGTATTGAAATTAGAAGCGATGAACCTATCGAATCTGGTTTTGAAGACCTTGTTCCTGGTCTCGCTGATTTGAGTGAGAGACGCAATAGAAGGATGCGCGCTGCTCAAGTTGACCCCGAAGACTCTGAGGCTGTTGAGTTTGTGATGGAATTGGCTGACGATGAAAGTGTCACTTTTTCTGAAGAAGAATGATTCAATCTTCTTTCTCGACAACTATTTCCGACTTTTTAACATGGTCGAGATTCATATTCAATACTTCATACATAGCACTGGGTAAATCAACCTCAAGCCCTTGCTTTTTACCCCATTCAACCAATCTAGTTACATCTCTGACGAGAAACTCTTGAGCCTTTGGATGTGTTTCTATTACCGCTTGACCGACATCTATTACGACAGGCCCTCCATCGTGCCAAAGAATGTTATATGGGGAAAAATCACCGTGTGCAAGTTTTGCTTTTTGCCAAGTAACCGCTAAAAATTCCAACAATTCATCATATACTGGTTCTGGATCCTCTACTTTTACTTCTCTTAATTTTGGACTAGGTGATGTTTCATCACCCAAATAATCCATGACTAGAACATTCTTGTGCAATCCTAATGGTTTAGGCACCTTCAAACCCCAACGCGAAAGTCTTGTCAAATTACTATGTTCCTTGCGCACCCAAATATCGACCAAATCTCTATGTCGGCGCTTTAATCCGCTAAACCTTCTGTCTCCTTCGATATATTGTACTAAATTCTTGAACACGGCGTTTGAAGTGTGGAAAATTTTGACTGCGACCACTTTGCCATCTATATCGGTGGCATGAAAAACATGCGCTTCTTTTCCTCTGGCGATTGGAAAATCAAGTGTATCTATGACTCCGGTCTTCATCAATTTGTACAATGACATTAGAGTTAGTCTGTCAAAAACTTGGTCAAAAACGCGGCGGTCTACCCAATCATAAGTGCCTTTACCGACAACTCCTTGAAGTTTGGATTCAATATCACGAAACATTCTCTTGTGCCTATCTTCTTTCATCCAAGCATATCGGCCAGACTTTGATTCCAAATCTTTGAGGAATTTCTTAGATTGCCTTTCGTTAAATGCTGCATCCTCTTTCTCCTCAGCAGTTTGTTTTTGAGGCCTATTCTTTTTCCTATTTCGGCGATGCTGACGGGTGTTATCTGTCAAATCTTCCCAGCCATCGGAACTCATGTACTCTCACCCTTTGATTGCCTAACATAGCAATATGACATCAAAGCGTCGGTATTCAAGCGAATAAGGCGTCGATATCGTCATCATCATCGTCATCGTCATCAAGTGGATCATCTGCAATGACTTGAGTAGGTTCTTCTGCTGCTTCGGCAGCAGCAGATTCTTCAGCAACTTCTGGTTGTGATTGTTCCTCGCTTGAGGACTCTTCACTTGCAAATAAGTCATCTGTTTCATCAACAACATCTTCAGTTGTATCTTCTGCTGCTTCGTCAGCAGCAGATTCTTCAGCCATATCATTTGCATTACCAAATAGGTCATCGAATTCTTCATCATCATCTTGACGAGTATTCATTCCGAACATATCAACCGCTTCTGGAAGAACTCCTTTTCGTGAGAGATACATCGATTGTGTCTTGCTGTATCTATGCTTTACATCCGCCTTAGCATCTTGGAAATCCCAAGGCCAAACGATAATCAAATCTCCTTCGCGAACCCATTGTCTGCGGCGCATTTTTCCTGGAATACGAGCTAATCTCGTCTCACCATCAGCACATAATACTGATACGCGACGGCCACCGAGAATTTGTTCTGCCAAGGCAAACATTTCGTTGACCTTTTTATTAGGCATCTTGACACGGATTTTGCCGCCTGTTCCTCCCTCAGGAGATTCAAGACGGGCTAATTCTTCCACGTCTACTTTCTCTTCACGACGACGTCCCATATGCTTGCACCTAACTGCTCCACCGGCCAACCCTTCTTGAAGGGTTCACATACTCATGCAGTGATTTCAAGGCAATTATTGACTTGCCCAACTATAATTTAGGCTATTTGCTGCCATTTCACACAAATTGATTAATGCGTCTGCATTTATTCCGAAGAATACTGAAGCGACTACACAAGCAAAGATTGCTGTGCGTACTTGCCAGCCATGTGGAAGTGGACCTTGTCGAGTTCCTTCTGGTTCATGGAAATACATTGTAACAACAACACGCAGATAATAGAACATTGAAATTGCTGAATTTAGAACCATTATCAATGCTAACCACCAAACCCAGTGAGCATCGCCAATACTGAGAAGGTCACCGTTGGATATCGCATCTCCCATATCTCCGATGGCAACCTTGACAATTCCCATTATCATCAATAATTTTGACATGAATCCTGACATCGGTGGAACACCAGCAAGACTAATCATAAAGATAAACATGGAGACTGCAAGTAGTGGTTCTCTCTTTGCAAGTCCTCTTAAATTAGACATTTTTGAAACTTCTCCTTCGCTTTCTAGAACTGAAAGAACAAGGAACGCACCTAGTTTGAAACATACTAATACCACCAAATGGAATAGTATTGCTGTCATTACCATAATCGCTGCATCTCCGCTGTGGCCTGCAAGTCTTGGATCCCAATTCCATGCACCAATCGCAGTTAATCCCGCAAGCATATATCCTGCATGAGCAACTGATGAATAAGCCAACATTCTCTTTGGATTGTCTGAACCCAGTGCTGCAATATTGCCCCAAGTCATTGTGACTACAGAAAGAATACCTAATGCCACTAACCAAATTGCTGAACCGTCACTGGATTCTGGGCTTGCGACAATTAACAACATACGAGTCAAACCGACAATTCCCATCGCTTTACTTGCTGTTGCCAATATTCCTGCGACTGGTGAACTCGCTCCTGCATATGCATCTGGTGCTGCGAAATGGAAAGGTGCGGCGCTAACTTTGAATCCGAATCCTACCAAAACAAATCCAAGTGCAATCAATGGTAATGCTGGAGAGCCTTGAGGACTCATAGCCTCAGCAAAGGCAACCGATAATTCTCCTAGTTGCAGTGAACCTGCCCAAAGGTAGAGCATTGAAAGTCCGTATAGTCCAACACCTGATGCAACAGAACCAACGATGAAATATTTCATTCCACCTTCTGTTCCTTCCTTCGATTCTTTGTGGAATGCAACTAACACATATGATGAGAAACTTGCCAATTCCAAACCGAGGAATAACACAAACATATCCTGTGCCAGTGCGACTATTGCCATTCCCATTCCACATGTTAGCAATAAGATGTAGAAATCAGCTTGGCGGCGGTTGTTGTAAAGTGCATTTGTGCTTCTATCAGAAGCGTCAAATGATTGCAAACGATTCATGCTAGCGATTGCAGCAAGTGAAAGTGCACCGAAGAATATCATCTCAAATAGACGTGAGAAGCCATTAATGAGCAATAACTCCTTTGAACTTCCTGGAAGAATATGACTGCCTCCATTAACCAATACATCTCCTGAATTTACCTCGTTGATGGTTGTTGGAAGTAATTCTGAAACTATCATATAACGTTGAAGACCGCCATCAAAGGACATTAGTACCTCAACAAATGCAATGATCATTGTGATTGCAGCAATCCAACTTGGCAGACGTGGGTTGGAGAATACAGAATATCTCTCTCCACCCAAGAAGTATGGTAGTCTGATTTGAGTTCCTGGAATCCTAAAGGTTGCCTTACCCAGATTTGGAATTATCATCATTGCAAATAAGCCAGCAACCAATACTAATTCTGGGCAAAACGCAGTAGTGAAGTTAGCATCAAATGGTTGAACATATGTTATTGCTTCAGACATATTAGACACCTCCGCTAAAGTCACCGAGAATCGGCATAATCAAACCTTCAAATATTTGGATTGTCCAGTCGTTCATCATATCCAATGCAATCCATGGCATTACACCAAACAAGATTGTGAACATTGCTAATACGAACATTGCCAACTTCTCATGGTTGGCGATGTCTGGAATCGGATGGCCGTCCATTGAAGCAGGTGGTTGTGTTTCATCTCCACCCTCGAAGATTGTGCGTTGCATACTCCATAGATAGTATGCTGCAGTTACAGCGATAGTAAGTGCAGGTCCAACCATCCACAATACACTCCAGCCTTCAGCGATTAAGAAGTGCCATAGAGCGATCAATACCATCAGTTCTGCAACGAACCCTGCCAATAGAGGAAGGCCAAGAGAAGCCATCCATGCGAACATCATAGATGTCGCTAACCAAGGTGAATGCTTGGCCATGCCGCGCATATCGCCGATTTCCA
>Ga0315324_10000551_pt1 | contig 12994 bp, 3 predicted proteins | sample M150021515metaG_FD_203919 | JGI IMG/M metagenome (GOLD analysis project Ga0315324, IMG submission 203919) | Ammonia-oxidizing marine archaeal communities from Monterey Bay, California, United States - M1 500m 21515 | ecosystem: Environmental > Aquatic > Marine > Intertidal zone | place: USA...
TTGTCGGCGAAGCCGGGTTCCAGGAACCTCCGCTCGTCCACCCACAGGCCGTCTGCGAGCATGCCGACCTCTTCATCGGCCCAGTAGATGACGTTGAGGTCTGACGGCTGGATCCGCTGGCCGGTGTCGGGATGGACCGCTGAGAGCAACTGCGCGTACTCGTTGCCTGTGGTGGCCTGCATCGAATCGATTTCGCCGCTCAGTAGCGGACCAACGTCGAAGCTCTGGGTGACCATCTCGACGTCTGTGGCAGGGTCCAACCCGTGCCGTCGGAGGCCAGCCAGGAGTTCCAGGTCGTTACCGTCACCCCAGGTACCCACACGGGTTCCGACCAGGTCGGTGACGGTCTCGATACCACGGGACTTGAAGGAGACCTGGATGTTTCCGCTCTCCTGGAAGACCTGAGCGACGTTCAGGACCGGGGTGCCGTCGAGCCGGGCAGCCAGGGCCTTAGGTGCCCAAGCAACGGCCACGTCGGCGAGGACCCGGCCGTTCTCGTCCTCTACGAGGGCGTCGATTGGGTTCGTGCCGAAGAACGTGTCTTGGATCGAGACACTGAGGCAGCGCTCCTGGTAGAAGCCCTGGTCGCGGGCAGCGAAGTACCCGGCGAACTGGGCCTGGGTCACCCACTGAAGTTGAAGTGTGAGCTCGTCGTAGGTGTCGCAGCCGTCAGCAGATGTGGGGGCGACCGCTGCAGTGGCCTTGTTGTCGGCCCCGACAGAGTTACCGGCAACGGAGATGGCGCCACCGGCAGCGAAGAACCCGAGGGTTGCCGAGAGGAGGAACGCGAACCGACGGAGGTGCTGCCGGACGAATCGAGGGCGGGGACGTTCAACCATGGTGATGGCCTTCGGTGCCCTCGGTGGTGGCGAGGTACTCGACAGCGGTGTGGAGGTCTGTACCTGGGTTGGTCAGGGCAGCAACAGATGTGGCCTCTGGTCCGTCAGTGTTCTGGCAGGGTCGGCTGCCCGCATGGCGGAACACCGCACGGTCGGGAGTGGAGATGGAGGTCCTGTCGTTGTGGGTCGGAGCCATGATGGAATCGGCCTGTGCGGCAGCGTGCCCCAGGCCTACGGCGTGGCCGAGCTCGTGGAGCACGGCGGTACGTGCGTTCTCGCCGCGGCCGGCGGCCGGCGAGTGGACCGGGATGGGTCGGGACTGGAGGATGCTGGCCGGCAGAAACACCTGGGCCTTGGAGATGGTCGACGCCTGTGATTCCGACTTCCGGAAGAGGAGGTTGGTGTAGGCAACCACCTTGGGGTCGTCGCGGAAGGCCACCTCCTCGTCGTTGATCCAGATGATGTCGATCTGGTTAGGCGTCGGCACCGGCGCTTGGTCGATGACCGACAGCGTCCCGTCAACGGGGTCGACCAGGTTCAGGCCGGTGAGGGAACGCAGGGATGCGGTGGCGTTGCGGGACTCGGAATCCATGACGGGCCGCCATCGCCAGGACAGGCGGTAGTCGTAGTGGACCGTTACCTGGATCTCGGTGCAGTTGGTCCAGAGCGGTAGCGAGGGATCCATGGGGTTGACTGATCCGAAGGGGTCGTAGTTCCGGGTGACAGCGTCGGTCAGGTACGTCAGGAGGTCATAGTCGGCCCGCACCAGGGGCTCGGACGGTGCGTCAATGGCCTCCCACGGCCGCTCGTCGCCGTCGTAGTAGTAGTCGTCGATGACGAAGTCAGGGCCCCTGAGGCCAGTCGACAACTGCGGCTTCTCGGTATCTCCGACAGCCACGCCCTGACATGAATAGACGGATGCAGCAGCTAAAAGCGCGCTGACCACCAGCCAGAAGGGCCTGACCTTTCTGGCAGGAGCGGTCCCTTGGGATTCCTCCGCTGTGATCTCCATCTGGTTCTCCTGAAGCCGTTTTGTTGCGTGTTGAAAGTCTGTTGGACCTCCGAAAACGGCGCCCCCACCCAAATAGGGGTTTCTGACCCCCCCCATATGGGGGGTCAGGGACAGAACACATGGAAATCCTCAGAAAGCGGGCTTTTCCCGTGGAAGTAGTGCGAGGCGCAGTGAAGCCGGGACCTTCATGGCGTGAGCACAGAAAACGCACCTCATCTGTTTGAGGGGCCCAACGGGCAACAGGGAGAGGCCGTAGCCAACCGCGACGAACCGCTACTGATGGCCACCGGGTCGAGATCAGGCAAGGCCGCGTGCGAACCCACCGGATCGCCAACCTCGTTTCTAACGGGGTTGCCCCATGGCGGATCCTGGCGTTGCCACCAGTGCCGAAGCCACCAGCGACCAGAGCGCCCTCATGGTGCGCCTGCCTGTCCTACACAGTTCCAGCGCCATCACTTTCGGGTTCCTCGGCTGTGGACCCTTCCCCGGGGCCTGGGCCGCCCTCAACTTCCAATACTCCTACTTCGTCGGAGGGCTTCCCTACGCCGTGGTCGTTGGAGCCCCGTAGACGCCACGTCTCTGGCCCTTGGACCTCTGATGCGGGGACAGCGGCCCGGGTGTTGTCTGCGTCGAAGTTGAGTTCTTCCCGCCACTTTCCGTCTCGACGGGCTTCGAGCACGTACTTGTCGGATGGTCCACCTTCGGTCGGCGCCGACCACGTCAGATGGGCGAGCGGTCCTTCGGTGGTGATGGTGAAGTCGATGGGTGGCCCGGGGCGCTTGTCACGGCGGAACAGTCCGATCAGGAACAACCCGAACCCTGTCCCGGCGAGGAACCGCATCAGTCCGGCGAGGATCCTGGAGCCCAGACCTGTCAGCCCCAGGCCGGCTGCCGCTGCTAAACCGGCAGCTGTAGCGAGGAAACCCAGGTTGGTAAAGAGGCCGCCGCCTTCGCTGGACCCGGGGTCGTCGGGGTCCAGCGGATCTGTGCCGTTGGCGACCTCTTGCCCGTCGGTGAGGCCATCTCCGTCGGTGTCCGGGTTGTCAGGGTCGGTTCCCCGTTCTGCTTCGTCTTCGTCGGTGAGGCCGTCCCGGTCGGCGTCTCCGCTACCCAGAGCGGCTCTTGTTGAGGTGGTGCCTTCGGTCGTGGGCGTTGGGTTACCGGCCCCGGGGTCGTCGGGGTCCAGCGGGTCCGTACCGTTGGCGACCTCTTGTCCGTCGGTGAGGCCATCTCCGTCGGAGTCAGCGTCCACGGGGTTAGTGCCCCTCTCACTCTCAGCACCATCCAGGAGCCCGTCAGCGTCGGTGTCCGGGTCCAACGGGTCCGTGCCCAGGTCTTTCTCGTCCCCGGTTGTGAGGCCGTCCCCGTCCGGATCTTCGTCGTCCGGTAGGCCAGGTGTGGTCGTAGGTGTCACCGGCTCGGCGGTCGTAGGCGGCGACGCAGACGTCGGAGGGGGTGGAGCCGTGGTGGTCGGCGGTGCGGTAGTCGAGGTGGACGCCGGCGGTGGAGCTGTCGTCGGTGCCGGTGGTGTCGTCGTAGGGGGTGGCGCCGTCGTGGTCGGTGGTGTCGTCGTCGTGGTCGTAGGTGGCGGAGGCGTCGTCGTCGTGGTCGTAGGTGGCGGAGGCGTCGTCGTCGTGGTCGGAGGTGGCGGTGGACAGTCGGAGACTGTTGCGTTGCCGATGTTGGAGAGCACGACGTTGCCGTCGAATGTCGCCAATACCTGGAAGTTGTGCTGCCCGTTGTCAAGGCCCCCAATGGTGACTGACCGGTCGCTTGCGGAGAATGCGGTCGGGAAGGTGATCCAGCCTTCGCTGTCTGGTGCCTTTGACACTAGGACGAACGACTCCAACCCGTCCGTGGAGCCCGGTGCCCAGTGGATAGTCACAGCCGAGCATGCCGGGACAGCTGTCAGGCTCACCGTCCCTAGCAGCGGAGTTGTAGTCGTCGGTGGCGGGACTGTCGTCGGTGGTGCCGTGGTGGGCGGGGGCGGGTCGTCGTCGTCGGTGGTGGTCACCGAAATGGTGCTGTCGTCAACAGAGTCGTAGGTGTCGTCGGAGGCGGCAGCGTCGACCGACAGGGTGAGCGTCGAGGCCTGGTCGCCGTCATCGTCGGAGTCGTCGACTCCGGTCACGGTGACAGTCTGGGTGGTGTTCCAGTTGGTGGACGTGAACGTGAGTGACGTCGTCGAGGCCGTCGCCTCACCGGAGTCCGACGCTGCGACGTTGACGACGACGTCACTGGATGGCTGGGTGTTCAGCACCACGGTGAACGTGTCGGTCGACCCGGCTTCGGAGACGGTGGTCGAACCCCCTGATGCGGTGACGGTGAAGCCCGGCGAGTCGTCGTCGGTGGTCGTGGCGGTCAGGGTCAGGTTGGCGACGCTGTCGTAAGCGTCGTCTGATGATCCGTCGTCGACGAACACGGTGATCGTGGTGGTCTGGTCGTCGTCGTTGGAGGCGTCGTCGACGCCGGTGACCGTCACAGACTGGAGCGTGTTCCAGTTGGAGGTCGTGAACGTGAGCGACGCCGGGCCCACGGTTGCTTCACCGGTGTCGCCCGACGACACGTTGATGACGACGTTGCTGGCTGGTTGGGTGTTGAGGACCACGGTGAACGTGTCGGTCGACCCGGCTTCGGAGACAGTGGTGGTCCCACCTGACGCTGCGACGGTGACGCCGGCTGAGTCGTCATCAGCGGTGGTGACAGCGACGGCCTGGTCGCTGACGGCGTCATACGTACTGTCGGCGGTCGACGAGTCGTTGACGGCCACGGTGACGTTGGTGGTCTGGTTGCCGTCCGAGGCCGAGTCGTCGATCCCGGTCACGGTCACGGTCTGGTCGGTGTCCCAGTTGGACGAGGTGAACGTGAGAGCCGCAGGTGAGACGGTGGTTTCGCCGGTGTCGGCGGACGACAGGGCGAACACGACGTTGCCGGTCGGTTCGGAGGTGAGCTTCACATTGAACGTGTCCGTCGACCCGGTCTCAGACACCGCAGCGGTCGTTCCCGACAGGGTGAAACCAGCAGTGTCGTCGTCGACCACGGTCAACAAGAAGGCTTCGTTCGACACAGAGTCATAAGGGTCGTAGCTCGACGAGTCGACCACAGCCAGGGTCAACGCCACCGTCTGGTTGCCGTCGTCGACGGCGTCGTCGACCCCAGTGACCGTGACGGTCTGGGCGGTGTTCCAGTTCGCCGAGGTGAACGTCAGGGTTTTCGCAGATGAGCCGTTGAGCTGGACTTCGCTGGCGTCATCTGGCGTGACGGTCACCACCACGTTGTTGCCCGGAGCGGGTTGCATGTCCAGTACCACGGTGAACGTATGGGTGTTTCCCGACGAGGCCTCGTTGACCGATGTCGACCCTCCGGTCTGGACCACCGTCATGCCTGGTGCGGCATCGATGTCAGTCGTGGTCACCGACACGGTCTGGTCGGCCAACGAGTCGAACGTGTCGTCGGAACTACCGTCGTTGACCGACAGGGTGACCGTCGACGTCTGGTTGTCGTCGTCGAGGTAGTCCGGGATGCCGGTCACGGTGACCGTCTGGGGCGCGTTCCAGTTCGCCGAGGTGAACGTCAGCGACGAAGCCGACACGGTCGCCTCGCCGGTGTCGCCGGACGCCACGTCGATGACCACGTTTGAAGACGGGTTGCCGGTCAACACGACGGTGAACGTGTCAGTCGTTCCGGTTTCGGAGACGACGGTGGACCCGGCTGACTGGGTGACTGTGAAGCCCGGCGACCCGCAGCTCGAACCGGCGATCGACTCCAGGCCGGAGAAACTCCGTGAGGTGTAGTCCGTGTTGGCTAACGCCAGGTAGACGCTGTAGCCGGCCGGGACGACGCCGGCTCCTGCGCCCTTGTCGACGGTTCCGGCCCTTGCCGTGCCATTCGTTTCCCACTGCAGGACGTCGCTGGAGTCGGTGTAGTACGAGACCGTGGAACCCGCGTTGGCGCCTGCGGTCCAACCGAGGACCTGGAAGGTTTCCGACAGCATCGACGTGTTGCCATCGTGGTCGTTCTGACTTCCCAACCAGAGATGGTTGTAGTCCGGGACCGTCGCCGTGTACGTCGAGTAGTTCGCCCAGATGTAATCGCCGATCCCGAGCCCCGACGACGCCAGGGCCGAGTCCTGGACCAAGTACAGGCGGTGTCCGACGCTTGCGATGTGCTCGAACTCCCACGTGCCTCCCGAACACAGCGGCGACGTCCTGACCACCTCGGACAGCCAGCCCTGGAGGTCGGTGCCGTCGACGGGGCCGTGGACGACGTCCCAGCCCGACGGGGCGTTCTCCACCCAGGCCGAGTTTCCGTCTCCGAGGTCTCCCGAAGAGTCCAGCTTGACTACGAAAGCGTCCTGCCTGGCCTTGTGGGTGAGGGCCACCCACCAGGCCTCGCCGCTGCCGGGATCGAAGTCCATGTGCCCGTAGTAGCTGCCGGCGATGTACACGTTGCCCGAACCGTCCACGGCGACGCCGTGACCCTCGCCCTGGAAGGTGCCTTCGGTCTCGAACTGGCGGGCCCACACCAGATTCCCCGACGAGTCGAGCTTCACGCCGAAGACGTCGACGCTGTTGTCGGCGGTGAACGCCGTGGTTCCCGACCCCGGGTCGAAGTCGACGGTGTCGTTGGCGTCGACCCAGCCGGTCACGTGCACGTTGCCCGATCCGTCGACGGCGACGGCGCCGCCATCTCGGTTGCCGTTACTGTTATTCGATGTTGTTTCGAACGCCTTGGCCCACACGCCGTTGCCGTCCGAGCCGACCTTGATCACGTACGCGTCGTAGGCACTGGAACTCTTCGGCAGGGTGATGCTCGACCCGGAGCCGGGGTCGTAGTCCATGGTGCCGGAGGGCCATGCGTGGTAGAAGCCGGTGGCGTAGATGTTTCCTGAGCTGTCGGTGGCGACACCGCGCATTTTGTCGGTGAAGACGCTGCCGACGAAGCCCGCCCAGGCCAGGGTCCCGTCGGAACCGATCTTGGAGATGAACCCGTCGAAGCCGCCGTGGGCGGCGACGAGCGTCTCCCCGCACGACGACGTGCACCCACCGGCGATCGGGTGGTAGTTCACGTCGCCCGCGACGTTGTTGTGTTCACCGACGGCGACCACGTTGCCCGACGGGTCGACGTCGAGGTCGTAGAGGTAGTCGTAGTTGTCCCCGCCCCAGTGCCGGGTCCACACCGTGTTGCCCGAAGAGTCCAGCTTGACCAGGAAGGCGTCGTACTTGGCCGTGTTGCTGCCCGTCACGGTCACAGCCGTGGTCGTGCTACTCGGGTCGATGTCGATCGTGCCCGAGAAGTAGCCGCCGAAGTAGACGTTTCCCGACCCGTCGACGGCGACCCCCTCGCCGTAGGCGGTGTCGGCCTGGCCCGACACATTGGTGGTGTTGCCGACGACCTTCCACCACACCACGGCCCCCGACGAGTTGAGCTTGGCGACGTACGCGTCGTAGCCGCCATCGGAGCCGTCGTCCAGTGCCGTGACTTCGGCGGAGCCGTCGTCGTCGAAGTCCATCGAGCCCTTGAACTTGCCCGTCACGTACACGTTGCCCGACGAGTCCAGGGCGCAGTCGTCCATCCAGTCGTCGGCCGAGGAGTCCAGCAGCGACGACCACACCAGGTCACCTGACGAGTCGAGCTTCACCACCAGCGACGACTGCTTGCCGGCGGCGGCCTCGTTGACCGTCGTCGAGTCGTAGCGGTTGGGGTCCACGTCGCCGCTGCCGCGCATGTAGCCGCAGAGGTAGATGTTCCCCGACGAGTCGACCTGGACGTCGCGGGCTTCCCCGTTGTGGCTGGTCTGGATCGTCGAGTACGACCCGTCCGACGACGACCATGCGCCCGCAGGCGCCGCTACGGCCAGGACGGCTGTCACAGCAGCGACAAGCGCTACGGCCAGGCGGAGAACGTGCCGAAGCGTCATCAGACCGACCCCTCACGGGGCTCCTCTGGGTCCGCTCCCATTGGCGCTACCCGCGCTTCTTCAGAAGGCTTCCCTATGCCGTGGTCGTTTGCTGCCCGAAGACGCCACGTCTCGGCTCCTTCGATCTCTGCAGCAGGAACTGCGGCCCGGTTGTTTTCTGCGTCGAAGTCGAGCTGTTCTCCCCAGTTGCCGTCCGTACGACCTTCCAATATGTACTTTTCAGGTGGCCCGCCTGAGGTGGGTGCCGACCATGCCAGATGGGCGAGCGGCCCGTCGAAGGAGATCACAAGGTCAATGGGAGGTCCCGGCCGCTTGTCGCGGCGGAACAGTCCGATCAGGAACAGACCGAAGCCTGTCCCTCCCAGGAACCGCACCAGACCGGCGCCGATCCTGGACCCGAGCCCTGTCAACCCGAGGCCTGCCGCTGCTGCGATGCCCGCAGCCGTCGCCAGGACGCCCGGGCTGGACAGGAAGTTGCCGCCTTCGCTGGACCCGGGGTCGTCGGGGTCCAGTGGATCTGTGCCGTTGGCGACTTCTTGTCCGTCGGTGAGGCCGTCACCGTCGGTGTCCGGGTTGTCCGGGTCGGTTCCCCGCTCCGCTTCTTCTTCGTCGGTGAGGCCGTCTCCGTCGGTGTCTCCGCCGCCCAGGGCAGCGTCGACTTGGCCTTCGGTCGTGGTTGGTGGACTAACGGACCCGGGGTCGTCGGGGTCCAACGGATCCGTACCGTTGATTACTTCTTGCCCGTCGCTGATCCCGTCTCCGTCAGTGTCAGGGTTCAGCGGGTCTGTTCCCTGCCCGCCTTCTGCGCCGTCGGTGATCCCGTCTCCGTCAGTGTCAGGGTTCAGCGGGTCTGTTCCCTGCCCGCCTTCGGCGCCGTCAGTGAGTCCGTCTCCGTCAGTGTCAGGGTTAGTGGGGTCTGTGCCCAGCGTTTCCTCTTGCCCGTCGGTCAGGCCGTCAGCGTCCGGGTCACCAGTACCAGGGTCGTCAGTACCAGGGTCGTCGGGGTCCAGCGGGTCCGTACCGTTGGCGACTTCTTGTCCGTCGCTGATCCCGTCTCCGTCAGTGTCAGGGTTAGTCGGGTCTGTTCCCTGCCCGCCTTCGTCGCCGTCGCCGATCCCGTCTCCGTCAGTGTCAGGGTTTGTCGGGTCTGTACCCAGATCTTCCTCTTCGCCGTCGGTCAGGCCGTCAGCGTCCGGGTCGTCAGGTGTGGTCGTCGTAGTCGTCGTGGCCGGCGGGAGCGTCGTCGTAGTCGTCGAGGTCGTCGTCGTGGTCGTCGTAGTCGTCGTAGTCGGCGGGAGCGTCGTGGCCGGCGGGAGCGTCGAGGTGGTCGTCGTAGTCGTCGTGGTAGACGAGGTGGATGGTGGTGCGGTCACCACCACGCAGTCAGAGACCGTTGCCTTCATGATGTCCGACGTCGAAGACTGGCTGTTGTCGGCGTAGATGGCGAGGATCTGGAACTCGTGTTCTCCACCGGCAAGGCCCGGGAGGGTGACTGACCGGTCGCTAGCGGAGAAGGCCTCCGGGTGGTTGATCCAGCCGGGGCCGTCTGGTGCCTTTGCCACCAGGACGAACGACTGCAACCCGTCGGTGGTGCCCGGTGCCCAGACGAGGGTCACCGACGAGCACGACGGGCTGACCACCAAGTTGATCTCGCCTACCTCTGCCTCTACCTCGGGCTCAGGTGCGATCGTCGTCGTCGTAGTCGTCGTCGTAGTTATGGAGTCGTCGTCGTCGGTAGTGACTTCTGGTGTCAGGTCAGCCACGCCGTCGTAGGCGTCGTCAGAGGATGCGTCGTCGACGGACAAGGTGATCGTCGTGGTCTGGCTGCCGTCGACTTCGACGTCGTTGACGCCGGTGACCGTCACAGACTGGGGGGTGTCCCAGTTCAAGCTGGTGAACGTCAGCGTCGCCGGGCCCACGGTCGCTTCACCTGTGTCGCCGGAAGACACGTTGATGACGACGTCTGAGCTCGGCTGGGTGTTGAGAACCACGGTGAACGTGTCCGTGGTGCCGCCTTCGGTGACCGTCGTGCCGCCATCTGACGCGGCGAAGGTGACACCAGCCGAGTCGTCATCCGCGGTGGTCACGGTGACGGCCTGGTCACTGAGGGCGTCGTACGTGCTGTCGGCGGTCGACGAATCGTTGACGGTCACGGTGACGTTGGTGGTCTGGTTGCCGTCCGACGCCGAGTCGTCGATCCCGGTGACCGTCACGGTCTGGGCGGTGTTCCAGTTGACGGTTGTGAACGTGAGCGTCGCCGGGCCCACGGTTGTTTCGCCGGTGTCGGCTGACGAGAGGGCGAACACGACGGTGCCGGTCGGCTGGGAGTCCAGTACCACGGTGAACGTGCCAGTCGTTCCGGTTTCAGACACTGACGCGGTGGTGCCTGACAGGGTGAACCCTGCCGTGTCGTCGTCGGTCGTGGTCACCGACACGGTCTGGTCGGCCAGAGAGTCGAAGGTGTCGTCGGAGCTGGAGTCGTTGACCGACAGCGTGACCGTCGACGTCTGGTTGCCGTCGTCGACAGCGTCGTTGACTCCGGTGACGGTGATCGTCTGGGCCGTGTTCCAGTTGCCTGAAGTGAACGTGAGAGACGCCGCCGACACGGTCGCCTCACCGGTGTCGCCGGACGCCACGTCGATGACCACGTTCGATGACGGAGTACCGGTCAACACCACGGTGAACGTCTGCGTCGACTCGGATTCAGACACCGTCCGTGCCGATTCGGACACGGTGAAGCCCGGTGACCCGCAGTCTTCGCCTTCGACGGCCAGATGCTCGGTGGTCAGCGTCCTGGTGGCAGCGTTCTTGGCGGCGAACGCCAGGTACACGCTCCAACCCGACGGGACCACACCGGTGTCAGAACCACCGGCCCCGTCGTAGTCGACAGTGCTGGCCTTCCAGTCCGTTGCTGAGTCCTTCTTCCATTTGAAGCTGCCGTCAGCGTCGAGCTTGAACGCCACGTCACCGCTCGCGTCGGTACCACTCTGCCAACCCAGGTTCTTGAATGCCGCCGACCTCGACGACGTGTTGCCGTCGTGGTCGTTCTGGCTGCCGCTCCACAGCAGGTTGTGGTCCGGGACCGTGGACCCTCCGGAGGTGTAGTTCGCCTTGATGTAGGCGCCGATCCCCAGCCCGGACGCGGAGAGCGCTGAGTCCTGGACCACGTAATGGCGCGTCGAGTAGCCATCACCGGTGCGCCTGAACTCCCACTGGCCGCTACCGCACAGCGGTTCGGTCAGTACGACCTCGGCTTCATAGCCCTGCAGTTCAGCGCCGTTGACCGGGCCGTGTACGACCTGGAAGCCTGTTGGTGGGTTCGCTACCGGTGCCGCGTTGCCGGTGGACAGCGCCCCAGCTGACGTGTACTTGGCGACGTAGCCGTCCGAGTTCCCCGCTGACCTGACGGTGGCGTCACCCGCTGACGGGTCGAAGTCCATCCAGCCGTTGAAGTGGCCCGCCATGAACACGTTTGACCCGGAGGTTGTCAGCCCGGTGGCAATAGAGTTGCTGAAGGCCGGGAAGACCTTCGCCCACTGGTGGGTTCCTGACGAGTTGTGCTTCAGGAGGAACACCTCGTCCCTGGTCGTCCCCTGGGCGGCTGTGAAGTCCGCTACCCCTGGACCGGACCCCAGGTCGGCCGTTCCCCGGTAGGTACCGGCGGTGTACACGTTGCCGGACCCGTCCACGGCAATGGCCTCGCCGGTCGGTGGGCCAGCGCCCTCGTCTGTGTCGACGGTGATCGCCCACTGGGTTGCCCCTGCAGCGTTGAGCTTGATGATGTACGGCTCGTAGTGGCTGGAGAAGAGGGCAATGGTGCCAGATCCGGTGTCGAAGTCGCCACCACCGCCTGTGTGGTAGCCGGTGGCGTACACGTTGCCGCCCGTGGCGGTCAGGCCCTTGATTTGGTCGGCGCTGGTATTGCCGAAGTTCTTCGCCCACTCGAGGTCCCCCATAGGGGAGATCCTCGAGATCCACGAGTCCTGGCCGCCCTGGCCGCCGGACGTGCCACCAATCAGCGTCGTGCCGGAACCCGGGTCGTAGTCGGACGACTGGTTGGCCAGGTACCCGCCTATGAAGATGTCGTTACTGGACCGGTCGACCGCCAGGGCACTGGCTACGTCGTTGCTGGTACCACCCCACGTCTTGGTCCAATTGGTGGAGCCCCCAGGGGTGAACTTGGACAGGAAGACATCCTCCCAACCTGCCGACGTCCGGTTGTCACTCGAGCCGACCTCCCAGTCGACATCGGCTGTGCCTTTGAAGTGGCCGCCTACGTAGATCTTGTTTGACGTGGAGAAGTCGACACCCGTTGCAATGTCGGTACTCGAGCCTCCGAGGGTCTTGCCCCACAGGACGCCGGAAGGAGCTGTCGTGCCAGTCGACGTGTCCGTGGCGATCAGGGCCACGTAGGCGTCGATACCGCCCGCCGAAGCGATGCTCGACCCACCGGGGAAGTCCATGGTCCCCTCGAACTGGCCGACAATGGCCAGCTTGGTGCCGGCATCGTTCAAGGAGCAGTCGGAGATCCGGTCGTCGTTGTCGTCGGACTCGACCACCAGGTACCACAGCAAGTTGCCGGACGGGTTGTACTTCGAGACCACCGACGAGTGCAGCCCCTTCGTGTTCACGAGGCTCGTCGCAGCGGGGTTCGGGTCGACGTCGTACGACCCGGTCTTGGACCGGAACCACCCGCACGCGTAGATGTTGCCGGCGGAGTCCACCTGGACCTCGGCCACCGAACCGCTGTAGGGGCTCGTGGCGTGGATCGACACCGCCCCCTCTTCGGCCGACGACCACGCACCGGCAGGTGACGCCAGGCAGAAGATGGCTATGGCTGCGGCAGCGAAGGCCGAGAACAGGTGTCGGATCTTGAACTGCGTTGCCTGCCTCATCGGGGTGATGTCTGCAGCCACGTGATAACCCCGGCTGCAAGCGGGTCGAATCCGGTCGGCCAGGTGGTTGCCGAGGACGCGAACGCACCGGTCAGGGTGGCCCCAGTCATCGTGGCCCCGGTCAGGACCGACCCGGACAGGTTGGCCCGCTTGAGGTCAGCGTTGGTCAGGTCAGCATTGGTGAGGTCAGCCGTATTGAGGCTCGCCCACGGAAGGCTGACCCCGGCAAGGCTTGCCGACGACAGGTCCGCTCCCAGCAGGTTCGCCCACCGGCCGCTGGCATACGCGAGCGAAGCACCAGACAGGTCCGCACCGGTGAGGTTGGCCT
>Ga0315324_10000555_pt1 | contig 12988 bp, 9 predicted proteins | sample M150021515metaG_FD_203919 | JGI IMG/M metagenome (GOLD analysis project Ga0315324, IMG submission 203919) | Ammonia-oxidizing marine archaeal communities from Monterey Bay, California, United States - M1 500m 21515 | ecosystem: Environmental > Aquatic > Marine > Intertidal zone | place: USA...
AAGTTGATCAACAGTCCCTTGCAGAATTTGAGTCAACAGAGATTTAGTTACTCCTGGCTTACCGAACGGCAGCGTCAGGCTGGCAAGTACCGAATGAGGTGTTCCACCACACGCATAGATGTCAGACACAGAGTGACAAAGGGCTATCCTTGCCTGCAGGTACGGATCATTGACGAAGCTCCTGAAGTGATCCACTGACTGTAACAGGGTTTTTCCGGCTGGAATCTCAATCCTGGCGGCATCATCAACGGGTACAGATCCACCCAGTATATCCTTCAGAACTTCGTGCAGCAGATCCGCTGCCACCTTGGAGCCGCAGCCACCGCAATGCATTTTGTCATCAAATTCCGCCTGTAAACTATTCTCTGGTTCCTGGTGCATATTGGGTAATTCGGAGAAACGCTTCATGAATCGACTATCGATCCAGTTTTTCCAACGCCAGGCCCAATCGCCTTGCAGCGTGAAAACATTTCTGGAGGCAATTGCATGTTGAGGTCCTGTCGAGATTAACGAAAGAAAACTCGATTGCGGCCGATAAGGCTTTGGACTTGAACCCAGCAGTAACGCCATCACATTTCGAAACAAGGGTTTGCCCTGGCGAACAGCATAAACACCAGCTTTGGGTCTTGGATGGTTCACCATCGTGGCGCAGTCCCCCACCGCAAAAACCTTGTCGGAGCTCAGCGTTTGTAGTGTCTCCCCAACATGGATAAATCCTGCGGCATCTACATCAAAACCCGACTTTGAGGGCCAGGATTGAGCGCCCGCCTGGGTAATCCAGAAAATCTCATCTAACTGAACCTCTCTGGCGTCAGCTGACACCAATAAACCGCCAGCGGCAGATGTCGCGCGAAACTCCCGGTGAACCTGAATATTTCTTGTCGCCAACAATCGTTCGAATCGTATCCTGGTTGAAGTATTAAACTCTGACAGGATCGTTTTTCCTTCCGTGAACAAATGCGTGCGAAACGATCGATCAGGAAACTGCTTCCCCAGGAAATACTGCACTGCAAGACAAAGCTCAACCCCGCCCGCACCGGCCCCAACGAAGCCAATATCTGAAACGGCTTCCGACTCGAATCTCTTGACGAATGCGTTCCAGCGGGTCAGGAATGTATTAATAGGTTTAACCGAAATGACATCTGAGTCACTGATGGAAGCATCCTGCGCAGGCGCGCTGCCTATGTCGAGAGACAAAAAGTCGTAGTGGACTGCTGGCCGGCCAGAAAGCGCTACAGTTTGCTCGGCCAGATCCACAGCGCCAACTTCGGACTGAATGAAATCGACACCCGCAAACCTGCAGAGAGGCACCAGGTCTATGTAGACTTCATCTTCATGGTAGTGCCCAGCAATCAATCCAGGCAGCATTCCGGAGTATGGCGTTCTGGTATCCGGGCTGATCAGCGTCGCCTTTAGTCCTGGCATTGGATTCATACCAAGCATGCGCAGAAAAATCACATGACTGTGACCGCCGCCGACCAGCACCAACTCTCGGGCGATAGGGAAATTGTTCATGATTCGCTATCAGTCCAGTCGAGTCGTGCCTAGATGAATGCGAAGAAATTCCGCCATATCTAAAATTGCTTTTTTCCCCTCTGGGATAATAGCCGCAAGAATTGGAAACACGTGGGGCATTTTCGGCCAGACCGATAACTTTGCGCTGCCACCTGCTGCATTTATTTTTTCAACCAGGGTGGCTGAGTCACTGAGCAACACCTCCTTGCTACCTACCAGCACAAGTGTCGGAGGAAGGTCGGATAGATCCGCAAAAACTGGAGATGCCAGTGGCGCCGTTGGATTAGTATCGCCAAGGTAATAGGCTGCGAAAATTGAAATAGCCTCCGGTGACAACATCGCATCTGACCTGGCATTGGTCACCATGCTGGCACCCGTCATGGCAAGGTCCACCCAGGGGGACATAACAACTGCTACTTTGGGCAACGTTATGCCAAGGTTTTTCAGGTTCACCATCAGTGCCACTGCCAACCCACCTCCAGCAGAATCTCCAGCGACGGCTATTCTATCAGGTGCGAACCCCTGCTCCAGCAGCCATCGATAACTGTCAGTCGCGTCATCTACCGCAGCCGGAAAACGGTGCTCTGGAGCCAGGCGATAATTAACGACAAGTACTTTTGAACCTGACTCCTTGCCGAGCCGCCAGGCTATATCACGATGACTGTCGGGGTCTCCGAAGACATACCCGCCGCCATGGAAATAAAGAATCACTGAATCCTCAGGTGCGCCTGTCCACTCAACCCATTCAGATGGAACACCACCTGCGTCTACTGGAGTGGACTTCACGGCTTCAGGAATTTTCCCGCCGAAGCCACCCGCACGCTGACGAAATGCCACAGGATCATCGAGTTTCGCCATCTGTTTCTTGATAGTCAGACGCATAAACAAGGATAAAAGACTCGCCCTGATGCTCATGTGACAATTTCCTGCTATTTGCACGTAATCGGATATCATACCCTGCCCCCCAGAGCCATGCACTGTATGCCAAGCGATATCCGTGCAATTGAAGACTTCAAGTGGTGTATCCAGAGCCCGCCGCTGATGCAGTTCGAGGATGACCAATGCTGGCCGGACGAACCCTGGTTTAAGGGATGGAAGCTTGCGCCGATAACCACGCCCAAGCTGACTGAATACAAATTGGGGTTGCGATTTGAAGCTATCGTAATTCACTGGATCGAACTGGAACCCTCACTAAATTTGTTAGCAAAGAACCTGGTTGTTCACGACGGGAAACGCACGATCGGAGAATTTGATCTTATCGTGGAAAACAACGGCACGGTGGAGCACTGGGAACTCGCGGTAAAGTTCTATCTCGGCATCGGCGATGTGTTGAACCTGAACAACTGGCATGGACCAGACCCCTCGGACACACTTGCACGAAAGATCAACCGAATGGCGTCGCACCAGCTAAGGCTATCCCAGCACCCGGCGGGACAAAAACTTCTTGAGCAAAATGGCTGGGACGTTCAGCGAGCCCGGAGCCTGGTTAAAGGGCGTCTGTTTCACCCTTATCAGTCTTTTCGTCTGCAACAATTTTTGATTCCCCCGAACGTAAACCCTGGACATGAAAAGGGCTGGTGGCTGACTGATACTGATTTCGCACTGACGCCGGAACTAAAGAGCGCCAGGTTTGTGATCCTCGAGCGATCTAACTGGCTTGCGCCACTACTCTCTGTTGGGAATGCCCAAATAATGGATCACCGCCAGACCATTTCGTTTTTGTCTGGTATCGAAACTAAAGGCACAATACCCATCGCACAACTCACCGCCGATGGCGAAGAACTATCGCGAGGCTTTGTGGCCTTTCCCCAATGGCTGAACGACATTGACGCACAGAAAGCCTAGTCCAGGACAGTTTTTAAATCCTGGAACTGAAGCTCATGCAAGGTGTGGTACAGACCCTTTAGCTCAAGCAGTTCCGCCTGGCTCCCGTACTCAATAACTTCGCCGGACCGCAGCACCAGAATTTTATCAGCCTGCTGAATAGTCTGCAGTCGATGTGCGATCAGGATAGCCGTACGGTCAGCCATCAACTTTTCAAGGCCGTCCTGAATCAGTAGCTCTGTTTCTGTATCGATGCTGGCGGTTGCCTCGTCGAGAACCAGCACCTCGGGATCGGCAGCCAGCACTCTCGCAAATGCCAGTAACTGGCGCTCACCCTGAGAGAGATTGGTACCTCTTTCCTGCAGTAGCGTGTCGTAGCCATCCCGCAGTGATGAAATAAATCCATGCGCGTTGACTGTCTTGGCTGCTGCAATTGCCATATCCCGGGTAATCGTCGGATCGCCAAGCAGGATGTTGTCAAGAATAGTGCCAGAAAAGATGTGAAAATCCTGCAGGACAACCCCCACTCGCGACCTGACATCCCTGCTATGTAAATAGTTAATGTCGACATCATCAAGAAACAACATGCCATCAGAAAAGTCGTAAAACCTTCCGAGCAATCTGATCAACGTGCTTTTACCCGAACCAGTGGGCCCGACAATTGCCAGCTTCTCGCCGGGTGGCACTACAAAGGACACGTCCTGAAGGATAGGATTACCGGGTTCATAACCGAAACTAACTCGCCGAAACTCGATCTTCCCCTTGATTCTGGGTGGCAGTGTGACGGGCAAGGCAGGCTCATGAATCTGTTCATCCCAGTCCAGGGCCTGAAATATTCTTTCGCCGCTAGCCATCGCACGAAACAGCACATTGAGTTGCTCACCCAAGGTCACCACAGGCGTGAACAGCATACCCATGAATCGGGTAAACAGGATCACTCCGCCAATCGTCATTTCGTCCTGCACGACCTCGCCGGCTCCAAACCAGATAATTAACCCAAGACCGATTGAGGTCAGGCTATCGTTGAACGCGCCATAAATAGTCGCGAGGTTGATCGAGCGATACTCCTGCCTTCTATTCTGCTTGTTTAGCCCGGTGTACTCGTCGAGGTTTTTACGTTCGCGGCCGCTTAGCTGTACAACCTGGATCCCGGACAGATTCTCCTGAAGGTTCTGGTTCAGCGAGGAGATACTGTTTCGGACCAGCCTGAATACCTCCCGGGATGATCGACGAAAGAAGTAGGTCGCTACGCCGACAACAGGGACCAGCGCCAGAAGCAGCAGTGTCAATTTAACGCTAGTCGAGAACATCACCGCCAGGGCGACAAAGAATGGAACGAATTCCCCGATCAGGCTTCCCACGCCGCGCAACATCTCAAACAAGGCTTCGATATCGTTTGTTACACGAGTCATTATCCGACCGACCGGCACCTTGTCATAGAAAGAGCTGGGGCGTGTTTCCATATGTGCGAACAGGTCCTGCCGCAGGTCACGTAACCCTTTGACAATCGCACTGGTCAGGGTCAGACGATGCCAGTGACCCGCAAGCGCAAAGATCACCATAACAATGAAGAACAGGAGCCCGGCAGAGTTAAGCGAGCTGAGGCCAGTTTGCTGCTCAACCCAGATGGTCAGCTCAATCATGCCCATATCAGGCATCGGAGACTCGGTTTCACCGACGATGATGTAATCCACCAGGACCCGGGATATCAGGATCTCCATCACGACCGCAGCATAACTGGCGATCAGAACCAGAACAGTGCTCAGGACAAACCTGAACCGGTAGGGTTTCAGCCATCGCACCAGTCGTCCAAGCAGATGCATATTGAGCACCGCGCCTGAGAGTTCTGCATCGAACATACTGTGGTCGCGGCTATTACTGGTCACCTTATTCGTCATCTTCTAACCCTGCACCGCTACTGGCTCATCGCTAAGGGTTTGCGCTCTTTCCAGTTGGGCATAGGCTCCATCCAGGGCTAGTAGCTCCTCGTGACTGCCTATTTCAACAATCTCGCCCTCCTCCAGCACCACGATACGATCGGAATGACGTAGCGTGGAGATTCTGTGAGACACCAGGATTGTCGTCTTCCCGGCCCGTAACCGTTTCAGGCGGCTGAGAATATGTTCTTCGGTTTCCGTATCCACACTTGAAAAACAATCGTCCAGAATCAGCACCGGCGCATTCCTGATCAATCCCCGCGCCAGTGTCGCCCGCTGTTTTTGACCACCTGAAAGCGTCACGCCGCGTTCCCCGACGATGGTCTGCATCTTCATGGGAAAATCATCAATAGAACCGCGCAGCGATGCTGATTCAGCGGCATCCCAGATCAGCTCAAGGTTACGCTCGGGATCGTCGTAGCTGATATTGCTGTAGAGCGGCTCTCCGAACAAAAACGAATCCTGCAGAACCTGCGAAACCTGCTGCCGTAGTTGCGATAACGGATAATCGTTCACATCATGACCATCAATATAAAGGCAGGCATCCGGTGTATCGATCATCCGAGTGAACAGTTTTAGCAGCGTACTCTTACCACAGCCGATACGGCCCACTATCGCAATTGACTCACCAGCCGCAATTTCGATGTTGATGTTACGCAGGACAGGCTTATCTGCACCAGGATAGGTATAGCTTACGTTCTTCAAATCAAACGCGCCCTGAATATTCGACGGTGCCTGCCCACTGGGGCGATCACTAATCTCCGGTTCCGCATCATAGATTTCATAAAGTCGGTCAGTGGCAACAGCAGCACGCTGGAGCAACATCACCAGCATGCCAGCCATGCGAATTGGCTGCAGTAACATACCGAGACAGGCAAAAAAGAATACCAGGTCCCCAATCGAAATTTGGCCGGTCATGACCTGATGGCCGCCATACAGGATAATGATGAGTTGCGCGACGGATGCAAAAAATGGCATCCAAGCGGACATCAGGGAAGTTATGCGCGCCTGGTCATAGAACGCTCTCGCATAGTCGTTGTTGGTTAACCAGAAACGCTTAACCTCATTATCTTCCTGCACCTGTGCCTGAATTGTACGGATACCCGAAAGGTTCTCCTGGGTATGTGAAGACAATTCAGACAGCCTTTGCTGTACTTCCCTTGAGCTCCTGCCCATTTCATTAGCCATACGCAGCGCATAGATAAATACGACAGGCAGTAATGGGACTATTAGCAAAGTGAGTGAAGTAGATTTGAGTAACATCGCCGACACGCCAAACAAGGGCGCAAAGACCATGATGACAATAGATATCAATCCGAAAGCAATCGCCCTTTGAATTAGCGAAATATCCTGGATTGCACGCGTCATTACATCGCCGACACTGATCTTCGCAAAGAACCCGGGGCCCTGTCTGAGGATTGACTTATACAGCATCTGACGGAGATCGAAAGATACAGCGATGCCGACCCGGCGAATCGCGCGCCGTGCGTAAGAGACGAACAGGAAGCGCATCCCCACACAAGAAACGATGCCAAGCACGATTTGGGCGATGGTGGCAGAGCCGGAGTTACCATCAAGCAGTTCGTCTATCAGGTCAATGCCTTCAGAGACAAGGAAATAAGTACTAACCTCAAAGAATCGAGCGATAAAAAAAGCCAGGAAACCCAAATAGGTCTGGGCCTGGTAGTTTTTCATTACAGGGAGTAATCGACTAAGTGAACTCAAGCGCGTCCGGCAAAATACCAAACGACGTATTCTGCCACAAACAGCCCTGTAGCTTGTAGCTCGGTTTTTGTATGACTCGGTTTTTATATGGTAAGTGTATGATGGGGTTTTTCTGCCGATTTAAATGCCAATCAAACGCCGCATAACAAACTGGACTGTCTTGACGCTGGCATTCACCAGTGGATTCATCATCATGTCTATTGAACTGCTGGGTGGACGAGTTTTGGCACCCTACTTTGGTAGCAGCATATATGTGTGGGGCAGCATTATCACCGTGTTCATGATTGCGCTGTCCTTCGGCTACCTGATCGGCGGTCATCTTTCACTAAAGGCACCAAGACTCAGTAAATACGGGCTTTTCTTTGTGGCGGCAGCCATTACCGCTGTGCCGACGATTTTGTTCGGCGATGCCCTCATGGACTGGGTCTTCCTTCGATTTGAAGACCCTCGATATGGATCGCTGCTGGCCGCGATGTTGCTATTCTTCGTCCCAACCGCAATTTTAGGCATGATTGCACCCTACTCTGTGAGGCTTCTGGTTGAAGAAACTCATCACAGCGGTCGTGTTGCAGGAGGACTCTACTTCATCTCTACCCTGGGAAGCGCTCTCGGCACATTGCTCACTTCTTTTTACTTCGTTCTGCTGTTCGAGATAAATGAGATTCTGGTTACCATGGTAATCGCCCTTGTCTGCTGCTTTCTCATTGCTGTCGTTGTTGACCGCAAGGTAGGGTCCGGGGTTTGATCGTGCCACACATGAAATTATTCTTTGCCATCATGCTGCTGGTTATTCCCACTGCGTCATATAGTGACATAGTGGTCCACAGAGAAAAATCGCTCTATCGAAATATTGTCGTGACCGAGAAAGCTGGAAAGCGGTGTCTTGTTTTTTCCATAAAGCGCCAACAAAGAAATCAAACCTGCGTCGACATTAACGACCCAAAGCATATTGTCTTTGCATATGTGCGCATGATTTTCGCAGGATTGCTGGTTAATCCAAAACCTACTCGCGGCCTGATGATTGGTATGGGTGGCGGCACAATTTCATCTGTATTGACCAGCATCTATCCAAACCTGACCATGGATCTCGTTGAAGTAGACCCGGCGGTAGTTAAGGTGGCAACTGATTACTTCGGGTTCAGAAAAACGCACCAGATTGATGTTCATGTCGCTGATGGAAGAGTCTTCGCCAGACGCGCGCTTCGCAGAAAGGAACAATACGACCTGATCATCCTGGATGCCTTTACAGGGGAATATATTCCTGAACATCTAATGACTGTTGAATTTCTGGAAAATATCAAAAGTCTGCTAGCACCCGGTGGTATCGTCATCGCAAATACGTTCTCGGGAAGCTCCCTTTATCACCACGAATCACTGACCTATTCGGCTGTGTTTGGCCCTTTGTTCAGCCTTAAAATGCCGGGTACTGGCAACCGTGTTATCGTCGCAAGCACGGCAGATTTGCCGGACAGCGCGACGCTAATGGCAAACGCTATGATGCTGAAACCAGACTTCGAACACTACAAAATCGATTTACGGAAGTACGTACCGAATATGAACAGAGATCCTGACTGGAAGACCGACAAGCGGATTCTCACGGACCAATATGCTCCAGCGAATTTGCTGAGGGGCCGCTAGAGTACTCTCAAGTACCCATCAAGCGCTCGATGTATTGGAAACAAATAAACTCTCCAGCGCTCTTGCAAATGCACAGTGAGCTCAACGTAGAGCACCGGAACCCCGGCCAGAACCTCGACCAAACAATGAATTACCTCGAGTACGCAATGGCGGGTAAGATGAACCTTTACGGGTAGTTGGTAGGCAAGGTACCCTCCGAGGGGGCCACATACTTAAAAACAGGAGTTAAATGTGTCACGACGTGATCAGATAAATATGACCGATGACGAAATCGGCAGTTACCTCAGGGATTCTCGCACCATTATTCTGGTCTCAAATGGTAAGAACGGCTTCCCGCATCCCATGCCAATGTGGTACACCGTTGACGATCAAAATGTTGTCTACATGACAACCTTCAGTAAGAGCCAGAAAATAAACAACCTGAAGAAAGACCCAAGAGTTGCTTTGCTGGTGGAGTCTGGAGATGTTTACCAGGAACTAAAGAGCGTTCTTATCTACACAGAGGTGGAACTGATCGACGATGTAGAGGCCACCCGGGATATCCTGTTTAACATCTCAGTACAACGCGGCGATCTGCAAGCCGATGCAGGTGAAAAAATTCGCGAAGGCATGATGAACACCGCTTCCAAACGAATAGGCATGAAATTTACCCCGGACAAAATTGTCACCTGGGATCACAGCAAACTGGGCGGGGTCTACTAGCCGCAACTTCTAGTCTAGACACCCTTCATGGGGATACTTTTGCCACCAGAGAAAATACGCTCTTTTGTTCCCATGCCCACGGCTTGGGGGTCCAGAAGGGTTTCCCTCTATTGATCAGCCTCTTTGCCTTGCTCCGGAATTTCGCTTTCAGGACGGTTTAGCTGATTAGTCTCACTGGTCTCACTGGTGGAGGTCGATCCAGGTTGTTCGGTGCCATCACCCTGTTTTTCCTCGAGTTGGGCTTTGCCAGCTGCCAGGGTAAATTTTGCCAGTACCAGCATGAAAATAAGAATTGCTAGTTTGCCAAAGGCATTTTCCATGGCAGTCACAGTATCGGGTATTAACAGAGAATAAATATAGTCAACAAAAGTCAAGGCACTGATGATATACAGTAAAACGGCAAAGCCAATTTTTAGGTAGGCGGAAAATTTAGTCATGATGAGTGTGTATTGAGGTTTTCACATGTGCGAGATTCTAAACTCTCCGGGATTATTTTGCATTTTTACTGAAAAGCAATTTCGGTCAGGGTTGCAGATTGAAAATATTGAATAATGCTGGATTGGTTAAACAAGTATTAGGGTTAATAGCGTCATGGATGCAGGTTTTGATCATTCCGAACCCTTAGCCCGGGCCTTTCGCGGAGAACAGGGACAATCACCAATACAATTTACACATAAACCAGGCTGGCGAGCCTTAGGAAGTTATCCTTTTTATCTCTCGCCAGGGAGGACCAAGAGATAGGTTGCACCCAAGCAACACCCTTCGCAGCCGTTTATCGGCCAAGGAACCTGCGCGCCAGTGCGCTCTATCGGAGCAGTCGACTCCTGTTGACGAAGATGCTGCCTGGGATTCCAACGATTGCTCGACCTGGTCAGGTGGCGAGCGAATGCTTTGGGATGGGAATATCAATGATGGCAATAGCGCCACAGCATCATCCATGATAGCCGTGGACTGTCAGTTGGCAATGTTGAAGTCGAACACCTTGTTAACCAGGTCCAGGCCGCGAATCCCAAGGTGATCAGGAGCGGGCGCGGTTAATGTGGACTGGGATCAGGGCATTGCTGCGGTTTACCGGGTCTCGATCTTGACGGTTATGTCCGCACCGGCAACAGGCACATAAGCGCGCAACACCGCGTAGAACGGCTTGCCAGTGGGAATCCCGTTCTTGCCTTCGCCATCGGGGCTGAGAGTTACGGTGTAGGTGCCGTCGGCGTTCTGCTCTGACGAATAGCTGGTGCGGTCGTAGATCTTCTTGTCGTTGGCGATCAGTAACTTGTTGTCGGAGCCGTACACGGTGATTGAGAAATAGCCGTCGTTGTGCACGATGCCGGCCGGTACCGTCAGCACGTAGGTGCTGGCGCCATTGAAGGGCTGCCCGTTCTCATCGCCCAAAATGGTGCCGTAACGCACCGTCTCAGACGGCGTGCCCAACTGGCCCAGCATCACGGCGCCCGCCGCGGTGATATCGCCGACATCGCCTGATTTCTGGCCAAAGGCCTTGTCCGGCTCGATGTGGGTAATCGATGCGGTGATGATCGCGAGTGCCGCCTTTTCGATCGCCGGCGAGAAGCGCTGCACGTCGCGGTGTGTGTCACCGTCACCGCCTTGCATGCGGATCGACTGGCCGAGCCGGGTGACCTCGTCTTTATTACCGACTACCACCATCCGGGTGAGGGCGAGGCCCTGGTCGGTCTCGAGCACCACGACGTGAAAGTCACCAGTGGGCACGGTCTGGTCGGGCCGCATCAGTACGATCGGCTTTTCCGGGTTGACGATCACCGCCGGCACGTTGTGCAGCATGTCGAAGATCGATACCGAAAAGAATCGTTCGTAGCGGGGCGTTTGCAGCACAGCCGGTCCTTCAGAGAGGCTGAACCAGTTATAGCCGTAATCGACAGTCGCCTGCGGTGAGACTACCGTGGTGTCGCTGGGGTCGACCAGACCGGTAAAGCTGAAGGTGCCGGGACTATTGTGTTCAAGCCAGGCTTGCATCATCTTGACCTGCTCCTGGTTCGGGTATTCCTTGATGTAATCCTCGATGCTGTTCAGAGCATGGGCTTTGAAACTGAGGAGAAGTGTTAGGAACAGCACTGACAGTTGACGCATGAATAAGCTCCTAGAAGTCGATGGCATTTGATACGGCGTGATCGGCAATAACCTACAGCCTGAAAGCAAGCGTTACATTTACGCTTTGGCCCTGTCAACCCAGCGGGGCGCGATTAGCAAGAATAAACACCTTTTTTCAACATTCAGAAAAGTATCGCCCTACGTGGGTGTCGCCAGCATTCCCCAATGGCTGTTTTACACATGAGTTGAGTGATCGAAAACTTGGCGAATTAGCTCTCGAATCCGAGTCGTGGCCGATCGCGACCGTCACCGATGCGTAGTCGATGGGCTGGAATTCAGAATAGCGTCGTTTGTTGGTGGGTCAGGTCTACTGGCGGTGAGCGGTTTTGTGGATCCTCTGGCTGATCCAGCCCCAGGTGCTTCAGTATTTTCTGAATAACATCAGGATACTCAGACTTTCGCTCGAAAAGCCCTGTTATAATTCCTATCTTCCGTCGCTTGGGTTCTGGCAATCAGCACTCACACTACTTGACCGTGCTTAAAAAAATGTGATTAATGAGGTCTATCCTCACAGCCATACCATCATCGAAAGGGCATGGTTTTAAGACACGTACAACACGGGAGGTTCGGATGAAGCAGGAAGACGTGGTTGATATCCTCAAGGAATTAATGCGGCAGGTTGAAGAAGGCAAAAATATAGATGCCGGTGTGCAGTATCGCATGTCTACTTCGCCTTATGTTTGTCCAGACGTTGCCAGTAAAGAATGGGATCTATTGTTCAGAAACCATCCGCAACTGATTGGCTTGTCTGGCGACCTTCCGGAAACCGGCAGCTATATGGCGATCGATGATTTCGGTACCCCGGTGCTGGCGACACGCGATAATAGCGGCCAGTTTCGCGCGTTTCTCAACGCCTGCCGCCATCGTGCTGCGCGCCTGACCCAAGAAGACCGGGGGCGTAAGAATGTCTTTACCTGTCCTTTCCACGCCTGGGCTTACTCGAATGCGGGCGAACTTGTTGCGATTCCGGATGAGGACCATTTTGGTATGGTCGATAAGAGTTGTAACGGCTTGATTGAATTGCCTGCCGTTGAGCGCGACGGGTTGTTGTGGGTGCATCCGCAGCCGGATGGCGACTTGGATATCGATGCGCTACTGGGGCCTGAACTTGCGGAGGAACTGGCATCGTTTAATTTAGGCGAGATCGTTTATGCCGGTAACAAAAACCTTACGATGAATCTCAACTGGAAGCTGGCGAATGATACCTTTGGAGAAACTTATCATTTCGGGAAACTGCACAAAAATACGCTGGGTAAGATCATCCCAGGCAACAATCTTCACCTGGAAAAGTTTGGCCGTCATCATCGCTTCGTGACGGCTTCAAGGGTCTTACCCGAGTACAAAGATGTCCCCGAGGCCGATTGGGATATTCATGTTGGTGCTGCGTTCGTTCTTTACTACCTGTTCCCGAACATCACGCTTATACCAGGTAATGGCACCTGCACGATGGTGAAAATGTATCCGGATCCGGACAATCCAGGTCGCTCCACTTCGCGCATTATGGTGTATCTATCTCAGGC
>Ga0315324_10000564_pt1 | contig 12859 bp, 7 predicted proteins | sample M150021515metaG_FD_203919 | JGI IMG/M metagenome (GOLD analysis project Ga0315324, IMG submission 203919) | Ammonia-oxidizing marine archaeal communities from Monterey Bay, California, United States - M1 500m 21515 | ecosystem: Environmental > Aquatic > Marine > Intertidal zone | place: USA...
CATTCAACCGCCGTCACGACTTGCAAGATGGTATGGATGAGCCCGACTTTGTACCATTACAGTTCACCCCATTCCCAAAAGAAGAGATGGGGAAAAGGGCACTTGAGTTCTTTGAAATGCTGAATAAGCGACGTTCTATGCGGGATTTTTCTAAGCAGCCAGTTGCTAAAGAATTGATTGAACAGGCGATTAGAAGTGCTGGCACCGCTCCGAGCGGTGCTCATCTGCAACCATGGACCTTTGTGGCCATTTCTAATCATGAATTGAAGAAAAAAATTCGCACTGCCGCTGAAAAAGAGGAGAAAATATCCTACGAACAAAGGATGCCTGAGGAGTGGTTGGAAGTTTTGGCACCGCTTGGAACTGATTTTGTAAAAGAACACCTTACTGATGCACCATGGGTCGTAGTTCTATTTAGGCAGACGATGAGATTGAGAGAAAATGGAGAATGGGGACCAACTTATTATTCGACTGAATCGGTTGGTATTGCCGCAGGAATGTTTATTTCCGCAATACATCAAATGGGGCTTTGCACCCTTACACACACACCATCTCCAATGAAATTTCTTGGAGAGATTCTAAAGAGGCCAAATCATGAAACTGCAATGCTTGTACTACCAGTTGGATATCCAAAGGATGGGGCTAAAGTTCCGAATATTGAGCGCAAAGACCTTGGAGAGATTTCAGTTTTCCTTGAATAATTGAACTCTATGATTTTTCAGGAGTAAAAAAGAGATAGGTTAATTGAATAACTGTCGCCACTGATTATCCGGCATGAGAGCAGAGGCGTTGGCTGGCCACGGCAACAATATCGCCACCTCTCTAGGAAGAATCATCATTCATTGCGACCTAGATGCCTTTTTCGCATCAGTTGAAACTTTACATCATGGACTTGACCCTAAGATCCCCTTAATCATTGGTTCAGACCCTAAAGGGGGGAGAGCGAGAGGGATTGTTAGCACTTGCAATTATGCCGCAAGGAAATATGGCATTCATTCTGCGATGCCCATTTCGGAAGCATGGCGTCGCTGCCCTGGCCATCCAATCGGCATTGGCCTGTACATGAAAAGTACAAGAGGGCTAATCTCAAGAGCCAGCCGAAAAGTAATGGAAATCCTTCAAGCAAAAGCGGACAAATTTGAACAAACAAGTGTGGATGAAGCCTTTTTGGACGTCACAACAGTAACCGAGGGAGACTGGGATAAAGCATTAGCATTAGCCAAGTCTTTGCAGAATGAAATAATGAATAATGTCTCCTTGGGTTCATCTTTTGGGATTGGTCCTACGCGTATTATTGCAAAAATGAGTAGTGAAGAAAACAAGCCAATGGGAATTCACCGAGTAATGCCCGACGAAATTGAACATTTCTTTAATGGCAGAAAATGCCGAGAAGTTCCTGGTATCGGACCTAAATCGGCTACTCGATTGGCAGAATGGGGTATAGAAACTGTTGATGATGCATACGAATTGGGAGAGATTGGTCTAACTCGCTTCAGTAGTGAGAGATTTGCTAAATGGATAATTCACATTTATGAAGGGACTAGTTCAAACGAAGTTAGCGTATTGCGTAGTCGAAAGAGCATTAGCAAAGAGCATACATTCCCTACTGATATTACAGATTCAGAAGAGATTCTTTCACGATTGAAATTACTCATCGGACGCGTTTGCAAGCGAGTGAGAGAAATGGAGATTGCAGGGAGACTTTGCGAGGTCAAAATTCGCTACAAAGGTTTTGAAACACACACTTATGGAAAATCACTAATGGTTGCTATGGACGATGAAAAAATATTTCGCCGTGTAGCCTGTGAATTGTTCGCCACCAACATTGACCTTGAACGGCCAGTCAGGCTAATTGGTTTCAAAATAGGTGGGCTTGAAGCGCCTCCGAATAGGCAATCTACCCTTGACGATGTTGGCGAGGAAAGTGAATAGGACCTAACTTGCCGGAGATTAGAAAGTAAAATGGCATTACTCAAGGCTATGCATTGAAGTTAATATTTCAGTAAAGTCTGCATCTGCTTCAATATTGACAAGTTTTTCTGGGATAATTATTCCGCCAATCGGTTGATTCAGTGAGACTCCTGCGTCCTTCTTTGTCTTCCAAGTGTCGCTATTGAATTCAATTATTGTCTGAGTGAGGTTGCACATCGCCTTGCCTTCGTCGCTGCCCGTCGCCAATGATTCAACCGGCATTGCAGGGAATTCACGCACATCTACTGCACTTGAACCATACAAGGTAGTACTAATGTGATGGGTAAAGAAGGGGCATATTGGACTGAACATTGCCATGTAGTCACGAACTATACGATGTATTGTCCACGCTGCATGTTTGTCATCACTATAGAGGCGAGTTTTCGCCATTTCAAGCCAGTGACTTGGTAATATACCGGTGCCGAAAGATTTCAAAGCATGTCCGGCAGAATAAATGTCAACGGATTCCCAAGAGGTAGCAACTGTTGTCATCATTTGCGAGAATTCGGCCAATATCCAGCGGTCCTCAACCGGTAAGCCTTCAGGAGCGGTGTCAAGGTTTTCGGGGCAATCAAATTGGGAAGCAAAACGAGCCACATTGAACAATTTTGTCAAAACACCAAAATATTTCTTTTCAATTTCCTCAGGATTAATTTGGAAATCATCACCAACTTGAGCCTCACAAGCCTTCCACAAACGGAAACATTCACTACCAATTTTATTTGCTTTCAGGGAAACTGTCTTGTCAGGCCCTTTGACCTTCCAAGATCCGGTTCTGCCACCAGCCCCACACTCCAATACTGAATCAGCATCAATTCCATTCCCTAGAGATTTGGACATTTTTCGCCCCCAAGGGTCCATTCCTAAACCATCTATCCAAACATTGGAGAATCCGGGTTTGTCAAATAATAAGGTGCTCTTTAGGAGGGTGTAATACAACCAAGTACGAACTATTTCTTTGCCCTGAGGACGGAGTGCAGTAGGGAATGCACGCGAGAAAACTTCGGGGTCAGAGTAACCACTTACATACAAATTTGAATTAGATGAGTCCATCCAGGTATCGAATACCTTTTCCTCACCAATAACCTCACCAATTGAACTTGAAAGTTCATCCCACTGTCCTAATACTTGTCTTGTTTCTCGGTCCAAAACGCGAGAGCCAGAAGGAGGTTGTTGGCGCCAAGGTTGAACATAAACACCTTTTGGAGGGACGATTATTTTGCTTTCGTCAAGGGAGTACCAAATAGGAATTTCTGTATGGTACCAGCGGCGACGACTTATTGGCCAATCAATACTAATATTATCCATCCAGTCGAGCAATAATTGTCTATTTCGAGGCGGAATGAAGTTGATTTTTTCAATGTTCTTTCGCATCTTGTCTTGGACATCGGTTTGCTTGACATACCATTCCTTTAGAAGAATAATTTCCACAGGATTCTTTCCTCTTTCACTAACTGGAACTTCTTGCATGCGTTGTTCTATTTTCTCAATTTTCCCTTGCCCTTCAAGAGTCTCAATAACTTGTGAGCGGGCATCCTTTACACTTAGACCAGCAAGGGGTCCTGCCAATTCAGTCATGCAGCCATCTAAACCAATTGCCTGAAATGGAGTCAATCCTAATTCACGGAAAACAGCAACATCATTTTGGTCTCCGAATGAACAAACCATTAGAATACCACTGCCAAATTCTGATTTGACACTTAGGTGAGTCCTTATTTCAACCTGAGCAGCACGCCCAGATACTTCCACAGGAAGGTTAATTTTTTGTCCAACTAAATGTTGATACCTCTCATCATCAGGGTGGACTACTACTACACCACAGGCACAAATTAATTCTGGTCTAGTTGTAGATATAGATAGACTCTCTCCGCTTTCAGTTTGCCAAATCACGTCGACTAAGTTGGTATTTCGTTGCAGGCGCTCAACCTCGGCATCCGCAATAGTAGTTCCTTCAATCGGGTCGTAAATATTTGGCCGGAGATCCTCAACAATACTGCCTTTTTCAAATAATTCGATGAAAATGGACTGAGTTACTGAACGATATTCGGGGGAATCAGTAAGATATTCATTTGCAAAATGACAGGAGAGGCCAACTCGAGAGGCGGTTTTGCGCATTGCCTGAGTAAACTCCTCAATAGTTTCAGCACACTTGTCAAGAAATTCTGCTCTGTCATAAGTCTTCATTTTCCTTCCAGTATTCTTCTCGACAGTAAATTCAATGTTGATTCCATTACGATCAACACCCCAAGGAAAGTACACCTCCTTGCCGAGTAATCTCTGTGAGCGTGCAATCACATCAATCATACTATACTGGGCAACTGCACCAATATGCCATGTGCCACTCGGGTATGGAGGAGGGGTGTCAATGACAAATAATTCCTTTTCACTAGCAGGATTAAAACCGTATCGTGAATCGTAAGATGTCGCATCGGAATAATGTTCTTCTTGAATTCTCTTTTCAAGGTCAATTGACCAGCGTTTATCTTTGAGTCGTGGTTTGGGCATAGTGCATCCCGCCGGCCCGACATTCTTACCAATGTAGGTCCATTCGGGGCGGCATCAATTTAACATATGAACCCGCCGCCAACTGAGTAACATAGACTTTGTAATTTTTAACCTAGATGGACATTCACAAGAGTAAACGGAAGTGAATTATTGGATGGAAAAAATGCTCTTGTTGTGCATCTACAGGCGTTATGTGTTAAAGGAGGGAATGTGACGCCGGAATAGGTGCGAGTATGAGTGAAGGGGGGGGTAAGCGAAAACCAAGTGTTGGTGAGCGTTTGAAAGACCTCTGGTCACATAGTAGAGCACGAACTGCTGAACGGCGAAATCGAATCATTGCAACTGCAAAGGGGTTTGACCCAATTGAATTCAGTAAATCTACCGCCCAAGGATTTGTCGAAGCGCCTCAAGCATTTCGTCGGGAGTTCAAGCGAAGTGGATACACTGGAATTCTCACTGCCTTTCCACTATTCATGGTAGTTATCAGCCTTGTTATTACTAGTTTTTTCGTTTGGCATAGCGGTTTTATGGATGTAAGCGAAGAATCTGATATGCCTTGGCAGATAAAAAATGAGAAATCACTGGTAGTAAATGGTAGCCTTGATGTTTACTTGCCAGATGGTGACCCAGTGTCAAATGCAATAAAGGAAGTTCAGGAGGACTGGTCAACAAATGTTATGATTATTTATGTTGAATCCGAAGGCCAAAATATCACTGATGAGGCGATATTGCAGCAGTTCGACAAAGTTGAAAAAACACTTAACCCACTAATTTCAGACCCTAGTGATGATGTGATTTATGTTCTATCCCTTTCCACCCTTATCAAAGAAGTTAATTCTTCTAGTGCTCGGGTGACTCAAGCTTTCATTCATGAGGTTGGAGAGTTGGGGTGCCAAGGAGATGATGACCCCGATTGTCTTACTCGAGATTTGGCCTCTGGTGCAAATTCAAGCCTTGAAGATGTGTATGGCGTAATGGGTTCTTATTCAATTCCGTCTCAGACTACTATTGATCAAATAATAAATAATTTGTATGATGAAGATGGCTCACCTACACCAGGTATGGATAAATTGGCCCAAGACATAGAAGGAAGTGGTGGTCAGCCCGATGGGATTCTTGACCGTGCAGTAATTATCATTGCAGTTAGCGAGGACAAGTCAGCGAAAGAAATTATTGACAAAACTACTGCAGAATTGAAGAGGGTTGGACTTGAGAATAATTGGGATTGCGATGAAGAGATTCGCGAGGTTAATGACCCAATGTATTGTGATGGAAATGAGTTGCACATTAGCATGACCCTCACTGGGCCTGTGCCAATTACTAATACTGTAACTGAATTCACCTTTGCCTTGTTTTGGAAAATATTCCCGATTGCGATTATTCTTGTCGCTGCCGGTCTTTTTGTTTTCCATAGTGATATTTTGCAGACCGGAACTTGGCATCCACTTCAGGGATTGAAAGTGGTAATTATTTCTGGCCTTCCAACATTATGTTCAGTCTTTATCACTTTAGGGATGATAGGCTATATTGACTATGAAGTTACGATGACGATTATTATTGTCGGGCCGATTTTATTGGCACTTGGCGTATCTTATGGCTTACACATTACCAATAGATACGCTGAGGAATCGGGTTCTAAACGGGAAAAAATGCGTATGTCAATTGAATCTACTGGGAAGGCCGTATTCTTATCAGCGGTGACGACAATTATTGGTTTTATTTCACTTACTTTTACACCTATGCGCCCAATCGCTACAATTGGTTTTGCCCTATCTGGCGGAATCGTCGCAGTTTGGGTAATGACTATGCTAATGGTGCCTAATTTAACGATTCTATTAGACCTAAAGAAACCTAGTCACCCCCCTCTGAAAGCCTTTGATGTCGCAGTTGACATACCGATAAAATGGAACTACGCAGTCATAGCAATTTTCATGGTAGCTATTTTGGTTTCTGCAACTTGGGGTCAGGATAATGTCGAAGAAAACATTGACCTCTTGGGTATGGCGCCGGAGGGTGAGGATGCAGTTATCAAAATGAAACAATATTCCAACGAATTCAATGCCGGTCAGGTGGGGATGATTCTTGTTAAGGGAAACGTCACTGGCGATTTGCAGGATGATGATACAGAAAACGATGACCCGTTTCGTAATTTACGCGGAATTTCTGAATTGGAAAAGAGAATAAATACGGTTGAATATTCAACAGGCGTAAGTGTCGTTTTCTTAATGAAAGCAGTCGGTGTTCAAGTGAATTTCTCTACGGAAGAACAGTATCAAGCAGTTGAAGAAATACTCAATATACTTCCAATGCCAGATGAAATACGAGAAATAAGTGAAATCATTTTCAATCGTTCTGAATCGGAAGATGCAACCTTTTGGAATGTTCTACTCTCCTTGGATTCGGTCCCTGGAAATGAGGCAACCCAGATTTTCTTGCTCAATGTATTTTACGACTCACTTACCGATGAAACTCGTTCATTATTCGTTTCAGGTGATTATGGCCGTTCACTGATTTATGTTGATATGCCTTTCTTACCAGTCAAAGAAACTCAAGGTTCTGTTGGGGAAATAAATGAATATTCAGAGCAGACATATGCTGACGGTAATATCGAATCTGGTAAATTAACCGGTGTCGCTGCAGTTGCGATTGTTGTCAATAAACTGATAGTTTCTTCTCAGTGGTCATCCCTTGCATTTGCAGTTATTCTTACACTAATTACTCTTGGGATTGTATTCCGAGATCTGCGTTTTGCCATATGGACTACATCGCCGGTGGTTGCCACTGTTGCGCTGCAATGGTTGGTGATGGCTGTGAAGGATGTTTCATTATCCCTAGTGACGGTGATGATCGGTTCTATTTTAGTCGGAGTGGGCGTTGATTTCTCCATACACATATCCAACCGTATACGCGAACTTGGCGGCGGGATTGATGCGATACGGCTGGCCACCGTGTCAACGGGAATGTCTTTGTTTGAAGCAGCAACTGTCACCACACTTGGACTTGCTACCGCATACTTAATTCCGATTCCCGAAATTAAACCGTTTATTACGGTAATTATTATTCTGCTTTGGATTGCTGCAGCGAGTGCCTTGTTCTTATTACCTGCAATATTTGTCACTCTAGAAAAATTGGGAATTGGGACTACTGGGGGGAGTGACTCCATGAAGCGAGCATTAGGCCTAATGCAGGCTCAGAGAAGTGGCGAAATTGCAATTGATGCGGTAATGGTAACCCCCACAAGTAATTCTTCAGATGAAGCATGGTGAGCGTTAACCTCATGGACTATCGCCGATTGGGCAAAATATGGTCAATCATTGGTTGGTAAAGTCAGAGCCCGATGTTTATCCATGGGATCAATTGGAAATTGATGGTTGGACTCATTGGGATGGAGTTAGAAATTACCAGGCCAGAAATATCATGCGTGATTTAATGAAAAAGGGCGATTTAGTAATATTTTATCATTCAAACACAAAACCACCACATGTCGCGGGAGTGGCAAGGGTGAAAACCGAGGGATATCCTGATTTTACTTGCTGGGATATTAAATCCAAATATTATGATGCAAAATCTACACAAGAGCAACCTCGCTGGATAATGGTGGATATTGAGCCAGTGAGGAAATTGCAGCCCATTAGTCTTGCGAAATTGCGAGAGAACCCGCTACTTGAGGGGATGCCATTACTCGCAAAGGGTCAGCGATTGTCTGTTCAGCCCGTAAGTAAGGAGCATTTTGCAGTGGTCTGTGAAATGGGTGGAGCGAACATAGACTCCAAATGAAATGTTGATGTGTGGAATAGGGGTCGCTATTGTATGGCGCAAATACCAGTTGCTCAACGGGCGGCCCAAATAGAGTATGCAATACGTGATGTTGTAGTACCTGCGACAGAGTTGGAAAAACAGGGACACAATATCATCAAATTGAATATTGGCGACCCAATTGCCTACCCTGGCCTTGAAACACCGTCTCATATGATTAGGGCTTTTCAAGAAAGTTTGGAGAGAGGAGAAAATGGATACTCACATTCATATGGACTCCCACAACTCCGCAGTGCTATTTCTAAGGATGAAACCGGTAAAGGTTGGCAATGTAGTGAAGATGATGTTTACGTATGCCATGGAGTCACCGAAGCGCTACAAATTATCTTTGCTTCCACCCTAGAAGAAGGCACCAAAGTACTGGCACCTGGACCTCACTACCCGCCTTATATGGCCTACCCACAAATGTATGGTGCAAGCACAATTGAGTATAAATTGAAATGTGATGATGGTTGGAAATTGGATTTTTCCGATATTGAGGAAAAAATGGATGATTCTGTTCGATTATTAGTACTGATCAATCCAAATAATCCGACTGGAAATGTTGCCAACGAAGAGGAAATAAAAAGTCTAATTTCAATCGCTGAAAAATGGCCAAATTGCATTATTATTGCCGATGAAATTTATGATGGCTTGGACTTTTCAGGCACTCAGGTCTCAGTGGCTTCCCTCTCAAATTCGGTACCAGTTATTACCCTAAATGGTGTGAGTAAGGTGTACTATGCACCAGGTTGGAGAATTGGTTACTTGGCCATTCACGACCCACAGGGGAATATGGAAAATGTGAGAGATGGTTTGGAGAGATTATTGAGAAGTCGCCTTTGCGCTAGCACCCCCGCTCAAATGGGTTACCTTGCCGGACTTGAAGGGGACAAAAAGTGGATGGACGCCTACTCGGAAAAAGTGATTACTCAGCGTGATTTGTGTATTGAACGAATATCAAAAATTGATGGTCTTGAAGTTCAATCACCAAATGGGGCATTTTACATGTTTGTTCGCTTGAAGGACCCTAAATGGGCAAATAATGACAAGCAATTTGTTCTAGATTTACTGCACGAGGAGCATGTTTTGGTAGTGCATGGGAGTGGTTTTAGTCCCGAACTTGGGAAGGGCCATTTTAGGATTGTCTTTCTTCCAGATATTGATGTTTTGAACATTGCTTTTGATCGAATTGAACAATTTTTGCTTCGCCATCGCTAAAATATCGTGTCGGCGAATCCCTCTTATGGATAGAGATGTAGCGCCATATATGCGAAGCCGAACCCTCGCAGCACCCAAGTGCAGAGTATCCTTTTTGTGCTCGGCATTTTCCCTCTTAGCATTGATTCTATTTTCATTGCCGAGCGCAGTTGCTGAGGGCACAACTATTGTCAACCCATCTTCATTTAATATTGAACTTCTTTTTCCATTGGCGACATCATTATTCCTTGCACTAATTATGTGGAAAATAATCATTCCAAACTCAATGTCTTCATTACAAGTTGCTTTTGAGATTGATGATTCATTGTATGAAGTTCACAGATTGACAAAAACTCGCGATGATGTGAAGGATTTGTTTAGCCTGCCTCGCGTGGGTTTTGCAGTTACAATGTACCTCATGGCGATGACTGGGGTATTATTATTAATTGCAGAATTAATATTTAATCCAACGGTATATTTCGAACCGAACCTCATCCTAATGGGTTTCTTACTACTATTTCCAATATTACTAAGCCCTTGGGAGACATTCAATGCCCAGATTGAACAAATGTATCGTAATTCAGATAGAGTTCATGTTCTCGTCAAAATTTTTCGTCGCACTTGGACATTTTTAGCGTTGATAACTGCAACTGGGTTTACTCTATGGTTTGGCATTACTACAGAGGGGGGAATTAGGCCGATTTGGCTTGTTCTTGCATTGTTAGTATTTATGTCACCTACAATTATTGCTTATGGACGAATATTAGGGGCCTCTTGGAATATGCTGCTGCTTAGTAAATGGCGTACTATGCGCGGACAACAAACTCCAATAAATCCGGACCCACCCTCCTTTGGCTCTCGTATTAGCGGTCTTGTCCTATGTATTTTCTTGATTACCATGCCCGTCACGGCAATAAACGGAATAATGACGGTCGCATATGTGCTTCTAAACCAGCCGCCTAATGCTGAAGAGATTTTGAATTTTGGTGGCATTATTGGCTATTCAATTTATGAATGGGCGCAGTTAAATGAAGATTGGATTGAGAAATGGGTTTCTGTAAAGCAATTGGCTTCAACTTTAACGATCTATCTTTCAATGAATGTAGCAATCGTTGGATTGGCTTTCATCTTTGAATTAACTCGCAACTTATTCATTGGTGGGCAAACTTTTGGCGGGATAGGAGGTGTAACTCTTTCATCTCCGCGTGAGATTCGCTCAGAGGATAAGGCGCAAGCAAAATTGTTATACTTTTCATTTGCCGGTTTTAGTGGATATACAGTATTGTTGTTGATAATGATATGTTACAAAGAATTTAGCCATTTGATGCCTTTTACCTCAGTTCTCGTCAATCAAGGATTCACCGACCTAATTATCCTTGAAAGCACTTGGATTTTCATTGCCGTTGGTCAAGGTATTTTCCTTCTTGTGTGGCTTCTTTCAATTATCCGCTTCATCTCTTTGTCAAAATTGACCTTCGACCTATCTCCTGATGAGAGGCGAGAAGGTGTTATCATGTCTGGCGGGGGTGATTGGATGCGTACCTTAATTGAGCAGGCAGCGCGTAATGATGATATTGACCGTTTGCGCCGATTTAGCAGAGACTTTGTTGAGGGTGATGAAGCGTTGGTCAGGCTTGAAAAATCAAGAGCGAAAATGATTGAACTTGCATTACGAGGCCTTTGGCCTTCGGCCATTGATGAGGCCAGAAAGTTGCTCGCTCAACAAGGCGGTGATGATGATGAGGCAAGAATGATTATTGCAGCAGGACATGTTGCCAGTCGCAGATTAGATGCGGCCAGAGAAGCATTGCGAGGATTGGAGCAACCTGAGGGTTATGATGAACCGGAACTTCTTGCATTTGTCACTGAATGGATGGACCCTTGGAGAGGGCAAGTTACTGAAGATGACATGTGGGATTGGGAAAACAACTCTTGCGTTGACCATATTATTGATACGATGAAGAGATTGCGTAGTTGGATGCCTGTGCCACCGGACAAAACGATGCATCGAGATAAGTTGACAGTTTCTGCTCGCTTAAGTCATGTTGCACTTCTTCGCTCACAACGCCGTAGTGAAGAGGCTCTAGATATTTCACTCGAAATCATCAAGCAAGAGCCGTTAATGGTTAAAGCAAGAATTGCCGCTGCCCTTTGTTTATTGGATACCGGAGATTGGCATAGCGCAAATAGTATTCATTCAGAGTTAAGTGAAAGTGATCCAAACGACCCTCGCGTAAATGCACTTGGAGCAATTCTTGGAATTCACTCTGGTGATGATGAATTTGAGACTTCTATTGCAGTCGGTAAAGACAAGGAAAGAAGGAAGTGGGTCAATGAGGCACCTGTCAATGCAGTTGCTGCTCTTTGTGCCAAAAGGGGCGAGGATGAAGCATTAAATGCCAACGTTTTCATTGCCGCTAGTGAAGCAGTTGAACATGCCATCACGCCTATTTACAAGCCCTCAACATTGGGAATTATTTTCAGATGGTTTGTCTTGGTTCCACTATATGGCGTATTGGGAATTTGGATTAGCACATTTAGACCACAGGCTGCCGCAATAGTCGTCCCAGTGGTATTAACAATATTACAGATTTTTTACCTTCGAATTAGGAGAAGTCAACGCAGAGTTATCAAACATCGCGACCAAAAAGCAATGATCGCATATGCCAAGAGATTTAAGCGCAGAAAGGTGAAAATGTCGATTAATTCAATACCCATTGGAAATCATATGCTACTATCTGGATTATTAATTTCAATTAATGGTGCAATATACGACCTTGGTTTGCCAGGATGGCTGGTCGTAAGATTACCTAAGGATTCAGATAAGGTCACAAGACAGAGATTAAGCAAAAGAGCAAGGACAATGAAAAAGAATAAAGTCCCAAGGCTAAAACCTCTCAAAGAAGGATGGTGGCTTAATCGACCGAAGAGCGGTGATATTACCAGTTCGTATTTGGAACACGTTATTGGACCTTCAGCATATCGAGGTCGAAGCCAATATTTGGCAAGAAAAGATTCACATAAGCATCATGGAAGAAAGGAGAAATCAAAAAAGAGAGTTCCTATTTCTGAAATAAATATGGCTAGAAAAGGAATTCCTCATCACTCAAGGCTTTCGGAAAAACCTGTTTCTTTGGGGGGTAAGGCGAGTGGACCAAAACTCCCGGGTTCGAGAACTAATAAACCTTCAATTTCTTCATTTGGACCCCCGCCAACGGGCATGCAGAGCAAACCTTCTTCCGAAGAGAGTCCTAAGAAAAAGAAGCAATCTTCAAGAAGAAAGAAAAGGAAATAACCTACAGTTGAAACAATAAAACATCAGGCTTCTGCCTCGGCCAATAGGATTTGAAAAGCAATTCAGAATATTTTCATTGATTGAAAAAGTCGC
>Ga0315324_10000570_pt1 | contig 12788 bp, 7 predicted proteins | sample M150021515metaG_FD_203919 | JGI IMG/M metagenome (GOLD analysis project Ga0315324, IMG submission 203919) | Ammonia-oxidizing marine archaeal communities from Monterey Bay, California, United States - M1 500m 21515 | ecosystem: Environmental > Aquatic > Marine > Intertidal zone | place: USA...
ATTTGCATTGAGTTTAGTCGTTGAACGATCTAGGAGTAATGACCACCATGTCCCGACCAATGCACTTGCTGCTTGAAGACCATCGGGTTGCTTAGAAGGTTGTTCAACAACATATTGGCGCATATTCTTGAGACGCTTACGCCACTTCCTACCGATGAAAACCATACCCAATAATTTGGGCCATCGCGTAACTTCTTTGGCTTCCTTCTCAAGGTGGTCAGCCCAATCCTCATCATCCATTTCCGGCTCTGCGAAAAATATCGGTCTTTCATGAGTAATTGCTGCTCTGTGCAACCTTCGTGGCTCGGGGTCAGGGAATCGGCCGGTCTGTAAATCATCGATATAAGTCATCATTTCAACAAATAACCCATCAATTCCACCATTCAATATCACACTATCGAGATTGATGCCAGAATCCTCCGCTTCGGCCTTTTCTTCTTCAATCCAAATTTCGGGTTCTTCACTTGTGCACAATAAACCAAGACCATGCCATTGAAGGCGTGGACGCATAACATTGGGATAGACCACAGTGGGAAGGACTCCGTGGAGCACAATAGTGCCACCATCAGGGTCTTGCCAAGTGATATCTTCCCAACTAAGGTCCATCTAGATCACTGGTTGGAATTAACCCAGTCTCGCAGACTGTCGAGGTCCCAACCCTGATCGAAGTAACCTTGGATTGTTTCTTGATCCCATTGTGGGAATTCTGCCATTGCAGATGCCATCAATGGGTCGACATTCGCTGCTGGTGCAGGGCTTGAAGCAGGTGGTGGGCCACTTGTTTGAGTCGGAATTTCGACGTAATCCTTGTGTTCAACGTCGCCATCGTATTCATACTCGTAGGTACCTTCGTCACCATCGCGCTTTACCAGCACAATGACAACTATTAGAAGAATCAAAATTAGTGCTGCTAATCCGACAACAATCAGCATGCCCATTCCATCAAGCAATCCCGATTCCTGAGATGCAACCTTGACATTGAATGCCTTTCCACTATCAGAACCATTCCACAAGACTTCATTGGTATCAGCATCTACAATAATGAAATACATTCCACTAGTTGGTTGAGTGAATTTCTCCAGATTGATGAAAACGCTAGGTGACGCGCCGATTCCAATAGAATCGGTAGTGAAGAGCAATTCGCTTGTTGGGAATCCATCATCAACTACAGTTTGGATGTCGAGAGTGATATTACCTGCCTTGGTTCCACTATTTCGCAAACTTACTTCCAATTGAGCAGACTGTCCTACTTCTGGACTGGAAGGCGTCATTCGGACAGCGGTAATGTCGAACCTAGCTTCCTCGTGAACGAGTCGGTAAGCAGAGTTGTGAGTTGCATCACTCGACCAAATTGGGCTGACACCGCCAGCATCATTCGGACCGCCTCCAGTAATTGACCAGCCAGCAGAATCTCTGCCTTCAATCCACATAATGACATCTACATTTGTAATCTGACTCTGGGTTGGGTCAACTGGATCTGGCCAGAGGTCAATACAATCACCACTAACGAGATAATCGCTGCCTACACGAGCCAGACTCAAATCCGTAGACAAGGAGTCTACGCCAAATGTCTGCCCGTAAACCGGCCAAGTCAAGTTGTTATCTGCATCAGCAAAGAAGCGCCACTTCATTGTTACTTCACCAGCAATCAATGCTGCGTTCTCTTTCACCAATGCTTCAACATCTACACAATGCATTGTCGAAGATGGAAGAAGTGCTTCGAGCACTTCCCCATTAACACCAGATTTAGCAGTCCAAGTACCATCCTTGACCTCGGGTTTGACACCGTCGACCTTGAGGGTGAACCCGCTGCATCCGAATTGAGTACTTCCATCACATAGTGCTCCTGTGGAGTCAGTTGCTCCAGAAGGCAAATCTATCAAACGGAATGAGTATTGATACTCGTTATTATTTGGTGGAGCTGTTACATTGACATTGAAAATACCATCTGTAATTGTATGAGTCGTAATCTCTTCTGGCCAAGCGAAATATCCTTTCTCTCCATCCATCATGGCTGCATGCCTAGTAATCTCAAGGGTGAAATCACCTTCTGGATTAACATAGACACCATTGTTGATACCGTCAACATATGCGTACTGGCCCTCAAAGGCGATTAAATCACCAGGGTATACGAATGCACCTGAAATATCAGAGGTAAATGGCTCTTGAAGATCGGTGAAACTCGGAGTGATTCCATTTCTGAAATCAAGTTGAATTCCATCACTGTAGACCCAACGTTGCTTGTGACGTCCACCGGCCTCGCTCATTAGAACTGGGCTGTTATCCAAATCCTTTATTCGCAATTGAGGAACATAAGTAGTCGTAGTTATTCCTACGATATCCCATTGCATACGAATCGGCAAATCGAGGTAGAATTCGGTCTCAAACGGATCTATCAAGCGACCTCCATCCATGCGAAGGACTTGCGAACCATCGCTCTCATTGCTCGCTTCAACGATTTCAACCCAGTTGCTATCAGCCCAAGCAGTCTCATTTCTAGGAGAGTAATACAACACCATATCTTCTGGACCGAGGTCAATCATGAACCAATCAATATCTCTCCAGCCGTTGTCATCTTTTGCCTCGACGATTAAGTGGTATTCGTTTCCAGCATACATCGACATGTTCCACGGTCCTTGGTATCGAGGTGCTCCCTCTGCCGGGTTGTGCAACCTCTCTCCATTGGAATCCTCGATGAAGAAATTACGAATAGTTGGTGACTTGGCTGACATTGAAACATATGTGACCAAATCGTCTTCAAATCCAGGACCGCCGCCATTGATTGCGTTACCTGCGAGGTCAGCACCTACAATGTAAGCACTGACTTTTCCAGCAGGGTCTTGTCCCTTATTTGCATCGTCGCTATATGTTCCAGTATAATTTGCAGTGGGTGAATTTCCATCGCTAGTCAGTGTAACAACAACGTATTCATCCTCATCAGCTTCACCATCAGAATCTGTGTCATGGTCATACTCGACCCAGTAATACATATCGAGTGAAGTAGGGGGTGAAGGAATGTCCTGTGCTACGACTCTTACCTTTTGTTGATTAGTTGGTAATACCCATGTGTCATCCACAAGTGGGCGCCAATTCGACCAAATAGTTGGATCTAGATTCGCCGCATTCAATACAGAAATATTCAACAAAGAAGGCGAATATGTATCGATTGATAGATTGAATGGAATTCCACAATCTGCATCAGCGACAATCGGAGATGCGGGGCAAAGTGTATCGCCACCTGTGTAATCTACCACCATGAATCGATATGTCGCCTCTCCTGCTGCAGTAAATCCGAGATCTACTTCCCAGTTGAAATCTCCACCAATACTACCAGTGGTATTCTCAACTTCTACCCATTCCTGAGTGATGTTACCACCGGTGTTGTTGATATCCCAGCGCTGTAGACTGAGATTGTATGATGTTGGGTCTGGAGAGATATCGAGACTTTCTAGACGAACGCTTCCTACCAAGAAGATGTTCTGGTTCGATCTAGCTGAAGTTAGATCCTGTGCAACTCCGCCATAATTTTGGAGTTCAAAGGAAGAGATGTATGCATCATTTTCAATTGCATTTCCGCCCGGAGGTGCTAGAACTACAGCACCTGGTAATCCGTTGACACCATTTGCAGCAACTAGGCTTGCATACAGGCGCAGTTCCTCTGTATCTTCCCAAGCAGTATTGATTCGGAATCTCCAAGTAATGTGTTTGGAATCTCCGACATCGGAGACACTTGAGGATTCAAGGCTCAACAGGTTAGCCGGGTCATAGGCTTCTGCGAAGCCCATCAAGTCAGAATAACTCAACTCTACTACTCCACTTGAAGACTCCATTCGCAAGCGTGCTTCTGCAAACGAAGTGCCTGTTGAAGAATCTACAGTATGAGTCGATACCGCTTCAATAATGTCGCCATTCGGGTACAGTCCAATTGGATTGCCAGTTAGGCTCAAAGTGGAATCATAACCTGCAGAAGTTGTAATGGAGAGGTCTGAAAGAGACACTGCTCCCCCGCTACCAGCGGACAAAGCCATTGGAACATCTACTTCTGCTCCAGTTCCAAGAGCAATACCTTGATTCAATTCCCTATCTAAATAATCAGATGCATCAAGTGTGGTTTCCCAGTCATATATTACGTCAAGGTCCCGAACTAGAATCGTTGAAGAAGTCAAAGCATCAGTATTTTCCACAACAAAGTGTAGTGTAATCCACTCATTTCCATATGCATCAATATGACTTGTTGCAACCAATGGATTCTGAAGTAGACTGTTTATTGCAGAAACTAGTGCAAGTGGTGTTTCAAGAGTCTCATGGGAGAACATAGAAACATTGGCCATGCTACCAAGAGATTCTTCCTGATTGCTACTCATCAAACTTAGTTCGAATCCAACGCTTGGATCTGAAAGAGAACTAATCGTATTGTCGGTCAAGACAACGTCGGAATTTGTCACTATAGCACCACGTGGAATCATGAAACTGCCGCCAATACCTTTACCTGCAGCGTTTAGAACGATTGTAGACTGAGTTCCTCCCTGATTTATGCCATCTACCAGTCCGGTCCACAATGTAGTTTGACGGCCGAATGCACCGAAGGCTGGTTCATCCATTGCCCATTCGATATCACCATCATTTGCAATATCTAGGCTGACGCCTGATGCACTATGCCCGAATTCCAAGTCAAACCATATTTCGGAAAGACCACAGGGGTTAGCATAAGAGATAATTGTACTGAAACCAAATACAGGTGTTGATGGTACATATTTGGTACCCACAGACAAATTGACGAGAATGTTATCTCTCAAATTTATCTGAATATCTGGGTCATCTAAACAATCGTCGACAACAACTGGGGTAATTCCCACAATTGGCTGACTAAATCGAGTCCGTTTTATTGGAGGATTGTAAGATTGGTCGACGACCGATGGCGCGTACATTAACGGTTGGGCACCACCTGGTGACATCCATACGCCATCAATAATAAATGGATCAAAAATCACACCGGTGTCATTTAATCCGCTGCCTACTCTTGTACCGAGAGATAAGCCATGCAATACCGCAGTCGACAACTGATATTGCCCGGTATCATACTGGAATTTAAGATCAATAACCGGATATTCACTTGCATCAATATCCCACAATTCAATTATCGGTCCAATTAATCCAGTCATTTGGTTTCCATTTTTGTCAACAACGATTTCAGTTGTTGAACCACGTAGAATCTCTACTTCCAATGAATTGGTAGGAGAGGTTTCCTGCTCGATTTGAAGTATTCCATATCCATCGGGGAATCCAACCATTGGAGCTTGGCGCGGAGTGAATCCTTTGACTGTCATCCAACCAGATTGAGGAAGGGGGTCACCGACTCGGAAATCATCGATAAACCATCCAGGCATGGTTGAATTGTATGGAGTGCCACTTCCAGCGTTGTGGGATAGCACAAACTTGAGTTGCACATATTTTTGGAGATGCTGATTCAGATTGACTGCAAGGGTAGCCCATCCCGTTGGATTCTGTGAGGCACTTGTCGATTCTCCGCCAATGGCGTAATCGTTACCAGTTAGACCATCACAGGTCTGGATTTTCCCATTTCCATTTCCTATTGGATAAAGTCCGTTTGCGAAACTAAGTCCTGACGAGTTTTGACTATCGAATGGTATGTAGGACCAGCCTTGGTCAGGTGGTGGGAAACTTGGAGAAGAACTGTTTCGAACCATCACATAGCCACAGTCCCAGAATGTCTTAGTAGGGTTTGCACCAGGGTTTGTCTCTGTCCAGTGCATTCCGTGCCAACTTGAGAATCGTGCAATGAATGATGATGGGTCTACTGATACTGCAGGAGAAACCATGCTGTATGAGAAACCAGATCCTTGATCATCATTCGTGTAATCATTATCTGAATCATACATATTGGTACCCCAGCAATCCATGCCAGTATTGCAATTGTCATTCAGTATTGTTCCTTCTGATAGAGAACCATGCTGCCAGCCCACTCCAGCAGATACTGGTGGCTGAGTGTGATCTTGGAAATTACCACTGTTTCGCTCGAAATCAGTAGAAAATCCTCCACTGACAAGACTGACACTATCCGCGTGGTAAGTGAAATCATCAATGTTAGAATACTCGGTTTGTTGATTGTTAACTGCTGGATCCCATACGAATAATTGGGTATCTGAATTGATTGTATTTTGGATTTGATGAGTTGCCATACCGGTTGAAAGTTTGACAGATGCATCGGTAACGGTTCCTCCTGCTGGAAGCGTGATGGTTCCATCAACTGTATTCATGAAATCCGATTCATCTCTGACTTCAATTAAAGCATCACTATCACCATTGCTGAATGTAGTAACTGAGGCTGCTGTCGCAAGGGGCGAAACTAGCATCAGGAAGGTAAACAACAATGCGGTTATTGAATTCTTACTGTTGGTCATATGAGGCACTCCTCTTCTCTGTCCACTAATGTCCGACATAAAAGACCAACGGGAAGATGTAAGCTACGGGTTCCCCCCGTAGGGGGGGACCCGAGAATATGTCAAAGGGGCACTGGGCGCCTATCCTTCCAACATTGCATAGCAAGTGTTGAAATTCCACCCAATCGTTTCTCAGATTTCTCTAGCCATTCCTTATTTGCAACTGTTGTCGGCTTGTCCGGTCCAAGGGCATCACATACCTCTGGCCCCTCGCTTATCGACAAGGTTCCAATAGCTCTTGCCATCGCCATAATATCAACCTTGTCAAAGGCCAACAGGGGCCTAAGTGGCAATAATGGAGTTGCAATTTCAACCCCACCTAAATTGCCTAAAGTTTGACTAGAAACTTGACCTAAATTTTCACCGGTCAATACATGGCTAGCACCTATTTCTTCGCCACGTAAAGTAGCCAATGAATTGAAGAGCCTCTTCATGTGGATAAAATACTCGGAATGACACCACTTTTCAGTGAATAATGCAAGAACTTCAGCAACTGGAACGACGATTAATTCGCGGTGAAGATGGGTTCTCGCCGCATCCCCGAGTGGACCTTCCATTTCGAGTAAATGTCGAAGAGATGCAATGGTCTTGAGTTCTGCTTCTGGGCCCGTAATAGGCTCTTGGCTTGCATGAACCGGAACGATATCCCATCCTTCTGCGAGCATTCGGGCAACTGCGACTGGAGAATCAATTCCTCCGCTAACTAGCGCAATGCAGGTGCCCGCCATAGCAATAGGGCGTCATCTCTCCATCATCAAACCCTCCCTTCACCCATTGTAGCGGTACATGGGTTGAAGGAGGGGCGCCCAACCCCCTATGTTTGATGGAACCCTTCGACACCGAACCTCTTACACTCATTAGTGAAGTATTTCCACAGGATACAAACTCGTACAATACCCTATTTGGAGGAGCATTGCTCTCCATCATGGACAAGACCGCTGGAATTACTTGTTCCAAATTTGCGCATCGGGAATTTGTAACAATTTCAATAGATACTCTCGAATTTACAGCACCTGCTCGCCAGGGAGATCTTATCGAAGTAACAGGAAAGGTTGTCTTTACCTCAAACCGAACTGCGTGCACAAAAGTCACAGCATGGGCAATGAACAAATCAGATTGGACAAAAATTACCATCTGTGAAGGTTATTTCTTCATGGTCGCTATCGATTCGATGATGCGCCCTATACCAATCCCTCAATTTGTTCCTGAAACCGATGAGGAAAAGGCAGAATGGGATAAGGCCAAATCAATTAGAGAGCACATGCTTGCTCACAAGAGTAAGTAATCACGAATCTAATCTCGGAAGTGCGGAAACTCCTTCCGCCTCAAGTTGTTGCTTTTCTTCGGTACTCATCATCTCTCCGAATGAAGTTGGTATTGCGACCTCAGTCCTGATATGACTCAACATTTCCTCTACGTTTTCATCATTCACAACACCGCCTCTACTTTGGGCAAGGTTCTGAATCGACTCTGTTACCTCAGCCTGCCTTGCATGGTCGGCTTGAATCCTCAATGCATCAGCAGTTCGCGACCTTCTAAGGAAACTACGTGTAATATTGCTAGCCCTTTCAAGGGAAGGTCCTACCAATTCCCTCACAACTGAACTGCCACGTAGCCTAGTTACCCTTCGGCCTCCGGTTGAAATACGACGTCGGTTATTGGCTTTGACAGAAAGTCTAGTAATCGAAGGATATCTTTCAGCAGGGCCCTCGATTGAGTCTGCATTCTCTGATTCTGTAGCCAATTGGGTCTCCTCTTTTCGCGCCGATGCGACAAGTGACTGAGTGGGCTCCTCAAACTTTGTATCGATCAAAGGAGTGTCAGGAGATTGGAACTCCTCGGTCATCAGACCTGGGATATGAGCTCCTTCGGCACCATAGAATGATGGTAGGAATTGCGACGGGGGTGGAGTGGCTTGCATAGGAGTATGTTCGGTTGGAATTGCTCCATTGAATTGCATCATTCCATAAGATGAATGATCTACTGGCTGATTACGATGGACGGTATGAGGTTGAGGTTGTTGCATCTGAGGATGCCAGCCATTCTGTGATACATTATTCCTCTGAGTGTGTAGGTTATCTCTTGCGCGTGAGAGTAAACTCGCTGGAACTTCCGGCTCTGGTTCTTGGCCTATCTCATCCATCCATGATGGAAGATCATAGTCTGCAACCATGGCAATTGGCTCATCGATAATTGCTGCATCAAGTGGCTCCTCCTCATCGAATGACATTGAATCCAAGAAACTAGTCAAAACTGGAGCGGGTTCTAATTCAATAATCTCAGGAGCGGTTAGAATTTCCTCAAAGTTCCTATGTCTAGGATAATCGGAATCTCTGATTAGAGAAGCAAGACCTTCCCTTGCTTCTTCCAAACTTAATCCATCTTGCATCCTATTTACCATTGCACATAGTCGAATTAGTGAGGCATCATTTCCAAAGACTGAATGACAATCACCAGCAGATGTATCGATAGTTAGTGTCTGTCGGCGCGTAATGAAATGGGATACTGCAATTACAATTCCTGCGGACCCAATCAATGACTGCAACTTACCTTCTAGACCTCTCCATGACAGCCAACATAGAAGCAGGCCAACGAATCCAAGCCAAGCAGGAATCAAAGTAGTATGGTGATGTTGTACCCTCTGAATTGCTTCAAGTCTCATGTCCAAGGCTTGGCCAGTACGTGATTCGAAGCTGAGTTGTGTATCGGAAAGGGTTGCCCTCACCCTACCACGTACACCCCCAAGATTTAGCGAGCGGAAAACTTCTACCGGCTCGCCAACACTGGGGCTCTCTGCCCTGGTGTCTGAGTACATCCCGAACCAGCGAACTTGAAGTTGAGGTTATCAATGCACCGTAGGTGAACCCCTATGGGGTTGCGTATTGGTGACCCTCTCAATCTAACCGGGATACGCTTGCTGAACCCATTATTCGTGGTTTAGAATCAAGTTGGGCGATCAAAACTTGTGGTGCATCATCACGCCTGATGAATAATGGCGAATCCCAAGAAACTATCATTCCATCATCTATCGATTCAATTCGTCCAACTGCGAATTGCAAATCAACTGCAGCATGAACGACATCACCCGGATTCAGGATTCTCTTTTGGAATGGTGATTGTGTCAATTCTATTCGACTACGCTCATGTTTCTCAAGTGCAAGTGGAATGCTGATGCCCTTGTTCTTATCTTCTAATTCAGGATGTATCACAAGACTTCCACCAGCGAGGTGTTCTTCCTTGGTATTACGTAGAGCGATTCCAACCCTATCTCCAGCTACTGCTTCAGTAACATCATCATCCATTACCTGCAGTGACTTCACGGTCCCAGGGCCGTCTGCGGGCATCAATCTCAATTCATCGTGTACTTTCAGAGTTCCAGATTGGACATAGCCTATTGCTACAAGGCCAATGCCTTTGACATTGAAATGTTGGTCGATTGGAACAACGAGTGGGGCTGATTTTGCATCTTCAAGATCTGCAGAAATCGAATCCATCAATTTGTATAATTCCCCACGGAGTTCGATTCCATCACTACTGCACTGAGTCCATCCTCCAAGTCCAGCCTGTTTGAACAGGCCCATCACTTGGTCTTCGTCTACCCATCCGCCCTCTTCGGCATTGATTACGATGAGGCCCTTATCAATTCCCGCTGAAGCATAAGCAACCAGTACCTCTCCAAATTCTGCATTGACGGCGGTTACCTCAATCATTCCTACACGAGCTGCACATAATGCATTGAACAGAGGGCGTATTCTATCCGGAAGTTTAGCGGGTCTGATGATTGATAGAATGCGAGGTCCGTTTGCTCCGGCCTCTTTGTGAACATAGGTATGGACGTCTCGCTGGTCGGTTGCTTTCGCAATCTCTTTCGCCAATTCGTCACTTCCGACCATGGCGATATTGAGGACGGTCATACACCGGCGACCGGCGGACCTTTCTTGAGTCTGTTGCAGGCTCAGCGGGTACTGGTTATCGCTCGGTAGTCGATAAGACGTGATTCATATTCTTCTTGCGAAAGATTTCTGATTTTCTTTGTCCCGAATCTCTCTAGGGTAAATGATGCGGTGACGGTAGCATGAACAAGGGCTTCTGCAAGTTCTTTGCACTCTACCTTTCCTTCATTTTGCGAAAGGAAAGCGGCCATTGCTCCAGCGAATGCATCGCCACAACCTGTGGGATCCACGATTTTCTTTGTAGGATAGGCCGGCATAGAAAGCAACCCATCTGGATGGAGAGCAAGAACTCCATGTTCTCCTCGCTTTACGACGAGAATTCCGCCTCCACCCATCTCTTGGACTGCAAAAGATGCTCGGACCAAATTATCATCATTGGCAAGCATCCTAACTTCACCATCATTCAATACAATGAGGTCTACCTTTTGCATCGCTACAATCAAACTATCTTTTGCTATGTTTATCCACAGATTCATCGAGTCTAGCATAGTTAATCTCGTGGGCGAGGTTTGTTCGATGACCGAGAGTTGTAGCGCAGGGTGTAAATTTGCGCAAAGCACTACACTTGGACTAAGCGAATGAGTGGGGACTTTGGGTTCGAAATGTTCGAAAACATTGAGATGAGTTTCATGGGTTTCTGCCTCAGCCATGTCTCCATGATACGACCCCTTCCACCGGAAAGTCGAGCCTTGAGCGGTTTCTATTCCTGAAATATCGAGACCGGCATCGGCATATGCAGCCAAATCTTCTGCGAGGAAGTCCTGTCCGACCACTCCCACTAATGCTGCTTTGCCGCCATCTATTCGATTCAAATGAAAGGCGGTAGAGAATCCACCATAAGATGCTGAGCCTCCCAATTCATCATTCGCAACACCCTCTGGAGATTCCAATGAATCATAGGCAAGACTGCCGACGATTAGGACATCCATCGAATCACCCGAGCAGGTCCTGGTGCATATCGATATATTGGATTGTCACATCCCGGTTTAGGAAATCTTTCTCATCCATTATTCTACGGTGAAGCGGGATTAAATGTTCAACTCCAGTTATGATTGTCTCATCTAGAGCAGTTCTCATTCTTGCGATTGCATCCTCGCGAGTTGGCCCCCAGGTCAGAAGTTTTGCCAACAGACTATCAAAGCATCCTGGCATCTCATAACCGGGATGAGCATGAGTATCACACCGTACTCCAAAGCCACTTGGGAAATGGCATTCCCAAAGCCTACCGGGAGAAGGTACGAAGTTGGTAGTATCCTCAGCATTTAGTCGGCATTGAATCGCATGTCCACGAATCTTCACTTCATCTTGAGTCAATGGAAGACTCTCTCCTTGAGCAACTCTGATTCCAAGTTGGACTAAATTGAATCCTGTTATCAATTCGGTAACTGTATGTTCCACCTGTACTCGGGGGTTGACTTCTAGGAAGTAAAAATCTCCATTTTTATCACGCAAAAATTCGAATGTTGCTAATCCCTTGTACCCCACACTCTCAGCACCAGCGCACACAAGAGCGCCAATCTCTGCACGCTTCTCATCATCTAGCCAAGGTCCTTCCTCGACGAGTTTCTGGTGGCGTCGTTGGATGGAACAGAATCTCTCTCCAAAATGAATAGCATTCTTGCCGTCACCAAGAACTTGGAATTCTACGTGCTGGGCGCCCTCGATGTATTTCTCAACGAAGACTCGACTATCACCAAAGGCTGATTTTGCTCGACTCTGGCACAACTTGAGTGCATTTTCAAATTCATCTGAAGCGTTTACGATTTGCATACCTATGCCTCCACCGCCAGCAGCGGCCTTGATGATAACAGGATAGCCAATTTCTAAAGCCAATTCACTGGCTACACTAGCACTGGAAATTGGTTCACTACTACCCTTGGCGGTAGGAAGTCCAGCCGCCTCCATCGCGGCTCTTGCTTCGATTTTGTCACCGAGCAAAGTGATAACATTTGAAGCAGGGCCAATGAAAGTGATCCCTTCCTCTTCCAAACGCTTTACGAATTGTGCATTCTCGGCAAGAAATCCATAACCGGGATGAACAGCATCGCAATTCAATTCTTTAGCCGCAGTCACAATCGCCTCGATATCTAGGTAAGAATCCAAAGGGTTCGCTCGCATTATTGGATATGCAACATCTGCCAAGCGCACAGGTAGCGATAATCGGTCTTCGCGACCATGGATAACTGCCGCCTCAATGCCCATGTCACGCAAAGCTCTGAGGATTCTCAATGCTATTTCGCCGCGGTTGGCAATTAGCACGCGCTTGAATCCCATGAGTGTTGCCAGACACACCTGCTCTATGATGAAAGCGGTTCAAGACTTACACTACATGTGATGTTTTCAATACAATTTCATCGCCGGATTCCGGCAATTC
>Ga0315324_10000574_pt1 | contig 12760 bp, 11 predicted proteins | sample M150021515metaG_FD_203919 | JGI IMG/M metagenome (GOLD analysis project Ga0315324, IMG submission 203919) | Ammonia-oxidizing marine archaeal communities from Monterey Bay, California, United States - M1 500m 21515 | ecosystem: Environmental > Aquatic > Marine > Intertidal zone | place: USA...
GTGTTGGAAGCCATGAAGATGGAAAACAGCATCGCCGCCGAAAAAGCCGGAACGGTCACCGAGGTACGCATCTCAGTAGGAGACTCGGTAGGTGGCGGCGACGTGGTCGCCGTGGTTGAGTAGCAACAGAGCACCTTTGAAGTGTTTATACTCTCGTAGTCACCGATAACGGAGAGAAAAAGTGAAAGCGATTTTGTTGGCGGGGGGTCTCGGAACCCGACTGCGCGAAGAAACAGAGTATCGGCCCAAGCCAATGGTGGACGTCGGTGGGCGCCCTATTCTTTGGCACATTATGAAAGGATACGCCCAGTACGGGGTTACAGATTTTGTGATTTGTGCTGGTTACCGTGGCGATGTCATTAAAGATTATTTTCTTAATTTTGAAGGCCGCACTCAAGATTTCACCATCAAACTTGGGAATCCTTCAGAGGTCACCTTTCATGGGGGGATCACGGAAGAAAACGGTTGGCAAATAACGGTGGCTGACACAGGCGCTGAAACCATGACCGGTGGCCGGGTGAAGCGCGTTGAACAACATGTTACTGGTGAACGCTGCATGGTCACTTATGGCGATGGTTTAGCCGACGTTGACATCGCCGCCCTCCTTGCTTTCCATGAATCTCATGGCCGTCTGGCCACCGTTACTACTGTTCGTCCGCTCTCGCGTTTTGGGGTGATGGACATGGATACACAAGGTCAGGTTGAGCAATTCCGTGAAAAACCTCTTACTGATGACTACGTAAACGCTGGCTTTTTTATTTTTGAACCAGAGGTCTTCAACTACTTAGACGAAGACTGCGTGCTTGAACAGGCACCCCTTGAAGCGCTGGCCGCTGAAGGCCAACTTATGGCTTACCGTCATGAAGGTTTCTGGCAACCCATGGATACTTTCCGGGAATTTACTATGTTGAACGAAATGTGGGACAGCGGAGATGCCCCTTGGAAGGTGTGGAACTAAATGTCGGTAAGCCCAAAAATATGGTCGAACCGTCGGGTGCTCATTACTGGAGCCACCGGAATGGTCGGTTCTTGGTTAACCCGTTGGCTCGTGGAATCCGGGGCCTATGTTGTGGCTTTAGTGCCAGACTGGGATCCGCAGTCTGAGTTGCTTCGATCGGGAATAGTAAATCGTGTCAACGTCGTCAACGGGCGTTTAGAAGACTACAACGCTGTTGAGCGAGCAATTAATGGCCACGAGGTTGACTCTGTTTTTCATCTCGGGGCGCAAACTATTGTTGGCACCGCTCATCGGGCACCTCGTCAAACCTTTGAATCAAATATACAAGGGACCTGGAACGTCTTGGAGGCTTGCCGGGTTACTGGCGACTTAGTTAAGCGCATCATGGTGGCTTCCAGCGACAAGGCCTACGGTGCACAAACCGTTCTTCCCTACACCGAAGATACCCCGCTCACCGGGCGTGCCCCTTATGAAGTTTCGAAGTCTTGCACGGATTTAATTAGCACTTCCTATGCCGAGACTTACGGCCTCCCCGTGCTTATCGCCCGCTGCGGCAACATTTATGGCGGTGGCGACCTGAACTGGAGTCGCATCGTTCCTGGTACTTTCCGTTGGCTTCTCCGCGGAGAGCAACCTATTTTGCGTAGTGACGGCACCTTTCTTCGCGATTACCTCCACGTAGACGATGTGGTAGAGGCTTACCTTCATTTGGCAGATTTCGCCCACCGCGAAGACCTACGCGGGCAAGGCTTCAATTTTTCCGATGAAACCCCAATGACCGTTATGGAAATCTATAAAGCCTGCTGTGCCGCTGCTGGTCAACCAGATGTTGAACCCAAAATTCTCAATGCAACCATTGGTGAGATCCACGATCAATATCTTGACTCTGCCCGGGCCAGAGACCTACTTGGCTGGAGGGTCACCGTAGGCTTAGAATCAGGGCTTAAACGCACCTTCGACTGGTACAAAGACCTAATCGAGGCCCCTTAACTATGTCTCAAGTTGAACCTAACCGGGCCGACGAGCTGCGCTCACAAATACTTGGCCTTGTTTCTGAGTACCAGCATGAGGCTTTTCCGGAACGCCCTTTCGTAGCAGGAATAAGCGCTGTTCCTGTTTCTGGGAAAGTTTTCGATGACCACGAACTTCGCCTCCTTGTTGATGCCTCCCTTGATTTTTGGTTGACCACCGGACGGTATGCAGAAGAATTTGAAGAACGCTTTGCTGCTGTCATGGGGGTTAAACATTCTCGCCTCGTTAACTCTGGTTCTTCGGCGAACTTGGCGGCATTGAGTGCCTTGACCTCGCCGAAACTTAAAGACCGGCGACTGGTCGAAGGTGACGAAGTTATAACCGTGGCGGCGGGTTTCCCCACCACCGTGAACCCCATTCTGCAAAACCGTCTTGTACCGGTATTTGTAGATGCAGAACTGGGCACATACGAAGCAGACACGGAACAACTCAAAGCAGCCGTTGGACCCCGAACTAAAGCCATTTTTATGGCTCACACCCTCGGCAATGTTTTTGACCTAGATGTGGTCATGGACCTCGCCAAAAAACACGACCTTTGGGTGATTGAAGACGCCTGCGATGCAGTCGGAGCTAAATGGAAAGGACAAGCGGTGGGTTCTTTTGGAGACCTTGCCACCGCCAGTTTTTATCCAGCCCATCACATCACTATGGGCGAAGGGGGCGCTGTCCTCACCCAAAAGAAATCCATGGCCAAAATCGTTGAAAGTTTTCGCGACTGGGGACGCGACTGCTGGTGCGCACCAGGCACTGACAACACCTGTGGTCGACGCTTTGATTGGCAACTCGGAGAACTCCCTAAGGGCTTTGACCATAAATACACCTATAGCCATTTGGGCTACAACCTTAAAGCCACCGACATGCAGGCGGCCGTTGGGGTAGCCCAACTAGACAAATTAGACGGATTCATCAAGGCCCGCCAAGAAAACTGGCAGTACTTACACGATGGACTTGCCGACCTTGAAGAGTTCCTCATATTACCCGAAGCCACTCCGGGCTGTGAACCAAGTTGGTTCGGTTTTGCACTTACCGTGCGCCCCGAAGCACCTTTTAACCGGTTTGATCTTGTCCAGCATCTTGAAAGTCGCCGCATCGCCACTCGGCAACTCTTTGGCGGAAACTTAGTTCGCCAACCGGCTTATTTAAATATGCCTCATCGAGTAGTCGGACCGTTAACCAATGCCGACATTATTATGGAGTCAACCCTTTGGGTCGGGGTGTACCCTGCTTTAACTAAAGAGATGCTTGATTACGTCATTGAAACCTTTCATCAATTCTTTCAAACTGTTTAACAAGAGGAGCACACAGTGAACATTAATCGCGACATATTTGAAGGGCTTTTTGTCCTCGAGCTTGCTAACAACCATTGGGGAAGCCTTGAACGTGGCAAACGCATTGTCGATGACTTCGCCAAAGTGGTTCGTTACAACAATGTAAACGCTGCCATAAAACTCCAATTTCGGGACGTAGATGCCTTTATCCACCCCGATCATCGCCACCGCAGCGATATCCGTTACATCAAAAAAACCCTAGATACGAAAATGTCTCACCAGGACTTCGTTGAATTTACTGAATACATCAAGGCCAGCGGCTGCATCCCCATGGCCACCCCATTTGATGAGGCTTCAGTTGACCTCTGTGTTGAACTCGGACTCCCTCTTCTCAAACTCGCTAGCTCAGACTTAAACGACTGGGTGCTAATTGAAAAAATGGCTTCTACCCGACTGCCCTTAATCGCCTCCACTGGTGGTTCTTCGCTGAAAGACATCGATGATCTCGTCACCTTTTACGAGAATCGAAGCATTCCTCTCGCCGTAAACCATTGTGTTTCGCTCTACCCCAGCGAAGATAGCGAATTGGAACTAAACCAAATTGATTTCTTAAAAAACCGGTACCCCGGAGTGACCATTGGTTACAGCACGCACGAATACCATGACTGGACATCTTCCGTAATGATGGCTTACGCCAAAGGTGCGCGAACTTTTGAGCGACATATTGATATCGATGCAGATGGCATTTCTGTTTCTCCTTATTGCAGTCTTCCCAAACAGGTAGATGAATGGTTCCGAGGTTGGCATAAGGCCCAAGAGATGTGTGGTGGTTCACGTACCGAAAAACGTCAACCACCGATTAAAGAAATTGAATACCTTGATGCTCTGGTGCGCGGCGTTTACGCAAAGCAAGACCTCTCGGCTGGTCACAAGTTGACCGACGACGACGTATTCTTAGCTGTCCCATTGCTAAAGGGCCAACTTTCTTGCCGCGAGTTGATTAACGGAGAGGCTCTTGCCCAAGATGTTCAAGCCAACGCCCCACTTACCATTGATGCTCTTGACAATCCTTACTCACGAAACCCAGAGCTTCGGGAGCAAATTCTTCAACGAGGGTTTGACGTAGAATGAGCAACGAGCCCACTACCTCGGTGAAATATGCCGAGGTAGTAATGGGATGGTTGCAGGAGTTGGGTTATACCCATTGTTTTTTTGTTGCTGGCGGCAACATCATGCACCTCTTAGACGGGGCGCGAAAAACAATGACTTGCATCCCAACCGTTCATGAAGTCGCGGCAGGAATAGCTACCGAATACTTCAACGAATCGAATGGTGAAGGCCGAGCTTTTGCCTTGGTAACTGCCGGGCCAGGGCTCACAAATATTGTTACGGCTATTGGTGGAGCATGGCTAGAGAGTAGAGAACTTCTCGTCATCGGCGGGCAGTCAAAACTTGCTGATCTCGCCGGTCCAACTATTCGCCAACGCGGCATTCAAGAAATTGATGGCCTAGCCATTGTAGAACCGATCTGCGTTCATAGCGAACGTATCGAGAAACCGTGGGACCGAAAGCGGTTTACCAATGCCGTTTTGACCGGACGGCGCGACCACCTTGGGCCAGTTTTTCTCGAATTCTGCCTTGATGCTCAAGGCGCACCGGTTGAGCCGCTTGGACTTCAAAGTGGTTCAGTAGACTTTTCTAGTGGGCCAAGCCTCGAACTTCGTCAAAATGCAGAAGATTCTATTGAAGAGATTCATAAATTGATGCTTGCCGCTGAGCGTCCGATTTGGCTAATCGGAGCACGCGTTACTCGCCCAGTTGCCGATCAGTTGCAAGAGCGACTTGAAGCACTGGGGATCCCTCTCATGACCACTTGGAATGGCGCCGATCGAATTCCCTTTGATATGCCCAACTACTTTGGCAGGCCGAACAACTGGGGACAGCGTCATGCCAATGTGCTTTTAGCACAAGCAGACCTGGTGGTAGTTTTTGGCGCCCGCTTAGGTCTTCAACAAACTGGGTTCAACTGGCAAGAGTTCGTACCTAGCGGCAAGGTCGTACAAATAGATGTAGATTCAAATGAAATCAACAAAGGCCACCCAGACTTGCACTTAGGTATCTCAGGTGATCCTAATAAAGCTTTACTCGGACTGTCTGAACTGGGTTACCCCTCGTACAACGATTGGGTTTCTTACTGCCAAACGGTCACTAAGAAACTTCCGAGCCCTGAACCTTCGAACGAAACGGGTGACGGTTTTGTCAGTCCTTTTCAATTCTGCGTTGAACTTTCTGACATCGCCGATGACTCGGACATTTTTGTCGTTGCATCAAGCGGTGGAGCCAACTCGGTGCCTATGCAGACTCTCCGCCAACGTAGCGGTCAAACTATCATCACTGATAATGGCCTTGCCAGCATGGGTTACGGATTATCGGGAGCCATCGGTACTGCTTTAGCACATCCCGAACGACGAACGTTGATGATAGAGGGAGATGGTGGATTTGCTCAAAACCTTCAAGAACTAGCCACAGTATTCGTAAATGATCTCAACATTAAGATCTTTCTTTTCTGCAACAACGGTTATGGCTCAATCAGGATGACCCAAAAAAACTATTTTGACGGTGCTTACCTTGGCTGCGATACAGAAACTGGCCTAGGCTTCCCAGACTGGTCCAATCTATTTGAAGCCTACGAACTGCCCTCTCTGACCATTGGCGTGGATTGGTTGACTAATCCCGACGTTCTGGAACTTCTTAATAACCCTGGTCCTGCTGGATTTATCATCCCGGTTGACCCTCTGCAAACATATTGGCCAAAGATCTCAAGTCGAGTTACCGTGGATGGGAGTATGGAATCCAATCCCCTGCACCTCATGTCACCTGATCTTCCAAAAAAGCTCTCAGACCAAGTTTTTAAATATTTACCATGAACTCACACCTCCCCCTCATTTCAGTTGCCATTCCGGCCTATAACGAGTCAGCGAATCTTGACGAATTGAGTGACCGGCTTCTTGCAGTATTTGACAATCTAAAGGATCGCTACGAATTTGAGGTCGTTATTTGTGAGAACGGCTCGTCAGACGGCACCTACAAGAAACTTCTTGCTATTCGTAACCGGGATTCACGATTTAAAATTATTCAGCTGATACGGAACTTCCATATGGAAGGCGGCATGACGGCCGCTATAGCAAACGTCAAAGGTGACGCTTGCATAATCATGAGCGCCGACCTTCAAGACCCGCCTGAAATGATCCCTCAACTCATTGAAAAATGGGAAGAGGGCTACGAAAACGTCTACACAATAATTACTTACCGCCACGGTGAAAGTTACGCACGAAGGGTCGCTGCACAAGCCTTTTATTGGCTGATCGGAAAAGTAAGTGACCATCCAATACCCCGCAATGCCAGCGACTTCCGCTTAGTAAGCAAACCGGCCTACCAAGCTTTCAACCAACTTTCTGAGCGATCGCGCATGGTGCGCTCCATGTGGGGGTGGCTAGGATTTTCTTCCACAGGAATTGAATACGAGCGGCCGGAGCGAACCGGGGGGAAATCAAGTTTTAACCCATTCGTTACTGCTCCTTATGCAATACGCGGAATTCTCGGTAGTTCCTACACCCCGCTTATTCTGCTACCAATCCTGGGGTTAGTTCTTTCTCTCCTCTCGTTTGTCGGGCTCGGGGCTATCACTATCCGCGCAATCTTCTTTGGCGTTCCTTTTCCGGGTTTCGGGACAATAGTTGCTCTGATGCTTTTACTCTTTGGGTTCCTTTTTCTTTTGCTCGGTGTCCTCGGTGAATACATCGGCATGATTTTTGAAGAGTCGCGAGCGAGACCTCACTATCTCACTCAGCGCAGCCACGGACTCAATGATGAGTAAACAAACCAGTTGTGCATTAGTGACCGGGGCTTCTCGGGGAATCGGCGCTGCTATAGCTGATCGATTAGCCCTTGATGGTTTTACAGTTCACCGTCCGGACCGCAAAACTCTTGACCTATCTGATCCCAATGCTGTTCGTATCTTTGCCGAAGCCGATGATTTAGTCCCCAATGCTTTAGTGCTCAATGCCGGGGAAAATATCCCAATGCTCCTTGCTGACCTCTCCACCGAGCATTGGAGACACACCATTAATGTCAACCTCAATTCTTGTTTTGAACTAATTCGCGTCTACGGGCCTCGAATGGCCGAGGCAGGACGAGGAAGCATCGTCGCTATTTCTAGTTGCTTCAGTTTCCGAGGTCGCTCAGGTCGAGGGCCCTACGCTGCTTCCAAGGCTGCCCTCAACTCACTCATCCGAGTGGCCGCCCTTGAATATGGCCCCTCAGGCGTACTGGCCAATACTGTATGCCCTGGTTTTGTTATGACTGACCTTACCCAGCAAAACAACGACGAGGAGGCCATCTCCTCCCTTGCCGCGACTACTGCTTTAGGTCGCCTCGCTGAGCCCGAAGAAATTGCCGGACTCGTCGCTTTTTTGGCCAGTAAAAACAACACCTATATCACCGGTCAGACACTCACTATTGACGGAGGCTACTCGTGCCAGTAACCAAAGATCTTGCACCCCTCTACATCAAATCACTTCATCATGACTACCGAGTGCAATTTCATGAAAGCCTATTTAGCGCATGTCAACCATTGCTCGATATTCCTGAGTCGGTGTGTGTTATTGATAAGCGTGTCGCTTCTCTTCATGCCGAATCTTTGGCCCCGCTTCTGAACTCTCGCCCCACACTAGAACTTGATGCCCTTGAGTCCACGAAAACTCTTGCCGGGGTTGAAACCATCATTGATTGGATGCTAGAGAATGGTTGCACCCGGTCAAGTACCGTAATCGCCATTGGCGGCGGGATCATTCAAGATGCGGTCACCTTCACCAGTAATATTTACTATCGCGGCGTTCGCTTTATTCTTCTTCCAACGACTCTCCTGAGCATGTGCGATAGTTGCATCGGGGCAAAATGCGGCATAAACCATGGTTCTTTTAAAAACCAACTTGGGGTGCTACATGCCCCTCACGAAGTTCATGTTGCAACACCCTTTCTCGACACGCTTGATGATGTAGATATTTGTTCAGGCTACGGAGAAATCATCAAGCTGGCATTAACCGAAAATGACACCGACATTGAAACAGTTTTTTCTGCGGTAAACGAGGGTGGTACCCGCTGCCCTGAACTCCTGACGATGATTCGACGCAGTCTGGAAATAAAGCAAGCAGTCATTGAAGAAGACGAGTATGAAACTGATCTTCGGCGGATCCTCAACTATGGACATACCTTTGGCCATGCCCTGGAAGCTCTCACAAATCATGCGGTCCCCCATGGGCTTGGTGTAGCTTGGGGGATTACTTTGATCAACGAATTATCCATTCAAAGGGGCCACCCAATTGAAGAGTTGGCCGCTCAACTTAGAGATTTCATTACCGAACATTTCTCCTTTGAACTTGACGAATTCCCCAGCGCCGAAAAATTAATTGAAATGACCCGCCGCGACAAGAAGGTATCGGGTGGTCTATTGAACTTAGTTCTCCTCCGTGGTGCAGGGGACCTCATAATTGACCCTGTCCCTTTTGACGATGACCTGTTAAACGGGGTTCGTCGCTTCTTGGACTCTTCAAATGGCATTTCTCGGAATTGATGTAGGCGGATCGTTCCTGAAGGGAACGATCCTTGAACCAGGCTCAAATGACTTACTCAATGTTGAACGTAGGGTCGGGCCAGAACTAGATACTTTTGAACCTCTGGCTCGAACCCTTAACCCAAAAAAACTCGTTTCATCTGTCACCGGGCTTATAGAGGATCTCTCCACGCAAACGAAATCTGTCGAGGGAATTCTCTTATCCGGCCAAATGCACGGCGTCGTACTTTGTGACCTTAATGGAGATGCTCACGGACCAATAATCACATGGCAAGATAACCGAGATACTCAACTTTCTGGTGAAAGCTCCTCTTTAGATCAACTACGCACCCGACTGTCTCCAAACGATCAACTGGCCACCGGCAACGAATTGCGTTCCGGTTTACCTGTTTCTACTTTATTTCGCTTGCTAAATGAAGGACTCTCACTCAAAGGAAAAGTCCCAGCAAGCCTCCTCTCCTACTGCGCCTCACAATTAGTAAGCCCCAACCCAAAGCAACTTACTATGCACACCACTGACGCAGCAGCTCATGGAATGCTTGACCTGGCCACCGAGCATTGGCATACCCCTACTTTGGAAGCTGCTGGCCTCGGTGAGTTATCTCTTCCTCTCGTTAGCAGCGATCTAATCGTCATTGGCCAATCAAAGTCCATTGGCTGTCCGGTTTATACAGCCGTTGGCGATCACCAGGCTTCACTTCTGGGCGTTGGCCTAGAATATGGGGAGTTGTCCATAAATATCGCTACCGGGTCTCAAGTCAGTATTCTGGCCTCATCCCCAACTGGGGTAACCGGTCAAACTCGCCCTTATTCTCACGAAAGTCTTCTCCGTACCATCACTCATCTTCCGGCAGGGCGTTCTCTCAATGCTTTATTGGCCTTGCTGACACAACTCGGCGGTCCAAAAGGTGACGAACTATGGTCAATCATGGCCAGTGAAGTTGCCAATACTCCAACGACAACGGCCGAAGCGGACATTCAGTTTTTTTCTGGACCCCGAGGGTCATACGGTGCCTTGAACCATCTAACCGAGGAAACCCTGACCGTAGGTCACTTAATGCGCTCGGCCATAAATACCATGGTCAACAACTATGTATCTGCTGCTTCGGCTATTACCACCGGCCTCCCGGTTGAACGCTTAGTGCTTTCCGGGGGACTTGTACAGAGATTCATGCCTTTGCAAGAAGCTATTTCTCAAGCATTTGACGGACTTCCAATGAGAATCTGCATGGATGAAGATGCTTCGCTCAAAGGGCTACAGGTCTTGGCCAGCGAGATCGCTAATCGCTAGCCAAGGCCACGAGTTCTCTTGGGTTATTATGGAGCGTTGTCGCTCCAGCGTCTATTAATTCTTGACGCGTCCCATACCCCCACAGAGCCCCGACACCTTGTAGCCCACAGTCCACCGCAGCCTTCATATCGACCCCACGATCACCGACCATTGACCCCCGGTTGAAGTTAATACTCGGATTTCGGGAAATGACACCCGACAAAGTTTCTGTCTTAGTTTCACCTTCTTTACCACTTTGAGGTGCCCCGACGTCAAAGAAATAATCGGAGAGGCCAAGGTGCTCAAGGATAGGCAAGGTAAAACGGAGTGGCTTTGAAGTTGCAACAGCAAGCATCCCTCCCTCCTCTTTCAAGTTTCTCAGCGCTTCATTGACACCCTCAAACAGTTGGCTTGCCGCAATACCATTTTCTTCGTAATCGTTTCTGAATACCTCAAGCACAATTGGCGCAAAGCGAACTTCACTTTTCCGAGCCACCAATAGGGACTTAATTCCGTCAAGGAGCGGGGGGCCTATAAGCAAACGAATCTCTTCTTTGCTTACTGGTGGTTGATCAATATCTGCCAATGCCGCATCCACACTATTTTTAATACTCGGTTCTGAATCTAAAACCACGCCATCTAAGTCAAAAATAATAAACTTGGTTTCCATTCCTACACCGCTCTATGCCACTGAGCCGTGCGACGAATGGCCTCTTCGAGATCAACATGGTTCTTGAGAGATAACTCATTTTTCGCACGAGAACAATCTGGCACATACCTCTCCGCAGGCTTTCCCGGCACCGGCGTGCCGTGGATTTTAACGGCGTTGCCGCCTGCTTCGGTCGCTACCACCTCTGCCAAAGTAGCGATATCAATCTCTTTTTCCGAACCCACGTTATAGGCCCTCCCTGGTTCGCCCCGCACCAAAAGAGTGAGTAGCCAAACCATCATATCCGTGGCGTACTGATAGCTCCGCACGGGAGTGCCGTCCCCACCCACTATTATCGGTCCGCCAGAGAGAGCGTCTCTTATAAAATTACCGATCGCGAAATGGGTGTCAATCGGCAGGTACGGCCCTACAAAAGCAAAGAGACGCGCCGTCACCATGTCTGCGATGCCTTGGCCATTAGCGATCGACCCCAAAAGTTCAGCGGCGCGTTTTCCTTCGTGGTAAGCATTTGTTGACAATAACGGATCTGGTGCTCCCAAAAAGTCTTCTGAAACATGATTTAATTCAGGGGGTTGTCTCCCGTACACCGCTCCAGAACTGGTAAAAAGCATCCGGGGTTTGCTGGCAGCATCCGCCATTTCAAGCACATTGCCCATTCCGACAACGATGGTGTCAAACATTAAGCGAGGATTCAACTCATTGAGTGTTGCACTAGCCGGCGTCGCCGCATGGAAGATAAAATCGGGGGTGGCTGCTGGTTTGACTTCTTTTAAGATGTCACCCTGGGAGAGCACCACACCTGCTGCGAGGTGGGGCAAACGAGCGGTAAACTGTTCCGGGGTTCGCGTGAGCACCTCCGCTGAAGGGCCTTTTCCCCTTCTTTCCTTACACCAGACAATTACTTCCAATAACCATGCCCCTACGAACCCTGTTCCCCCAGTGATAAATAGTCGTTGGCCATCAAGGACGTCAATTTCTTCTTCAATACGTTCAAGAACGTTGTCAAGATCAGCATGAAGAGGATTTTCAGGCCACCCCTTGTATTCATCGCCCATAAACAACAAACTCCTCGTTCCTTGACAAGCGCATGCTAGCCTTTCTATCCAATGCCATCTAATCTCACTACTTTATGCCGCTCAAGCCCTCACTCAGAGGCCTGACCATGGCTTTAACACCTCAAAATATTTTTACTCAGGCTTTTCACCGTTTTGTCAACCTCCAAAACCGAATACTCCTGTCGGTACAGCAAGTAAATCTTGTACGCCTTTTTGTTGTTTGCCTCATCATTTTCTCGCTGCTCGGCCTTTACTCAATAATTGCTGCTTCACAGTACTTCGGACAGCCAACCTTAGTCTCAACCATAAGTTACCGTGCGGCAGAGCGGCCAGGAAGACTCTTGCCCTCCATGTACCCCTCCCCTTTTGGCGTTCATTACTTCGGTGACTTTCTCGACACTCTTAGCCACAGCAGAGTTGCCGACCCATTCAACACCCCCGGCATGAGTCCCGTGGGTTACCCACTTTTTTCGCTTCTCGTTATAACGCCGTTTCAGGCATTTGAATATCACACAGCACTCAAAATTTTCCTTAGTGTCACCGCTCTGGTTCTTTTCTTTCCTCTATGGAAATTGCAAAACACTCGCCCCGTCACCGACCGGATACTTTTTATCGCCTCTCTGGCTTTTACCGCATCTTTTGTGTCGGTGCTTGATCGAGGAAACATCCAAGGGCTTCTCGTAGGCTTCGCACTCATCGGGCTGGTGGCCTACCTTAAAGGCAACCACCTACAGGCCGGCTTCTGGTTTGCCATCGCCGCATCAATGAAGGTGTACCCCGTACTTTTATTACTACTCCTTGTCAAATCTCGAAGTTGGAAAGCGCTGGCCCTATCAATTCTCGTCGGACTTTTCGCTACTTGGGCTTCTTTTCAA
>Ga0315324_10000577_pt1 | contig 12627 bp, 7 predicted proteins | sample M150021515metaG_FD_203919 | JGI IMG/M metagenome (GOLD analysis project Ga0315324, IMG submission 203919) | Ammonia-oxidizing marine archaeal communities from Monterey Bay, California, United States - M1 500m 21515 | ecosystem: Environmental > Aquatic > Marine > Intertidal zone | place: USA...
CCAATGGAGAATTCCGGACCAATATTCTTGAGTGGATCGGTGAAGAAGAATCTCCCAAAATGCGCGGCCAGGCACTCGAAACTCTGGCTCCCATGGCAAGTGATCCCAACGTTACCGAATGGCTCGAATACCTCGCCGAAAATGACTCTGAACCGCGAATCCAAGAACGCGCGCTTGGGATTCTCGGAAACAACAACGAAGGTAAGTAGGGACAAAACTCTCGGCCCTCCCCATCTTTTCAAAACTTGACCGTAAGAAGACTATCACTCGCCCGCCTTCGCGGTGATCTTCACATGGAAAACTTTGTTGTGTTCACCCTTGCGCTTACCAAGACGCATTAGACCTTCACCACAAGTTACCCAACTTTCGTGGTCATTGATGCGACAAACTCCAGAATTTCCTAGGGTAGCTTGATTTTCAGCGATCAGGACACGCTCCGTTTTCCGCATCACCTGCAAGGTTTCCGGATTGATCTGCGCAATAAAAAGAGGGGCACGATGCCGGAACATGTGGTCGTTGTGGGCGCCCTTGCGAGTGTAGATCAGGAAGAGACCTCCGCCACAGGTCACCCAATGTTGTTGCGTGTTATAACTGCCGAGTGATAAGCCGTCGTCAAAAGTCCACTCACGAACCGGGTCAAACTTCAGCCCGTCCTTTGAGCTCGTCACATATGCGGAGTGATCGGCTCGTAGGGTCAGGAAGTAGCGACCTTCAAACTCCGTCAAGGAGGGTTCGTAGAGACCACGGTCTCGGGGGATGTTCAGCTCAGTTCCATGTTCGAGATAAGTCAGCGTTTCACCATCAAAGCGACAACGGGCCACCGTGCTGGTATAGTTGTGCTTTTGGACGTCTGCGACGTAACGCACTGGCAGCAGGATCTCACCATTTGGCAAATCCACTCGCTGGTGGTTTCCTGCATTACAAGCGGTGATCTTTCGTCCAGAATGATCTTTCTCCGGCATAGCGAGAAATTTCATTTCTCCCCAAGTCTTACTCCGGGGATCAGCCACAGCATAGGACACCTTCTCACGTAAGCGCTTCTCTTCGGTCCCCTTTGCAAAGTTAAAAGTCTTTCCAGTAGTGAGGACCATCCCTGACTTAGCATGCCAGGTCGGCCAAAGATCACCTGGAGAAATCTCAAATCCATCCGCCTCTTTCACACGCTGGAGCGACTTAATGAGCATTGGCTTACTCCATGTCCTTCCACCGTCACGACTGAGTGATTGATAAACGTCATGGAAGTCGTGCGACACGCCCTTGCCTGTCTCCGACATCGTCGTAATCCATAAGGGGTCATCGCCCGGCACAAAGGCGGTGCGCGCCTGCCACCAATCCCACTTATCGGTCCCTTCGATTGAGCCGAGAGTTTCGAATTCAAGAGCTAACGGCTCAAGAGGGTGAGCCGTCACTTGGAGCATGAGACATCCCAAATAGGTGCCCGTGGTGGTCAGAAAAGTATTCAAGATTTCAGGTTTCAAACTCTAATCATGGAGTAAGATCCACTCGAAGAAAGTCGGAAATACTCCAGAAATCGCGATCCCCACTCCAGTCCTTACACTTTCACCGAATGCCCTCTCGGAGTTGTTGGGACCACAAAATTTCTTCGCCAGAGTCACTTACAATCCTACTCTGTCGTGAAACAACTTGCTGGTAATCCCTCGCCATTCACGAGATTTGCACCAAGCGGATTCGAGGCCCAGGCATACCGAGCCTTCGTTGGATTTTTGATGGCATCATGCCAGATTGCGATTTTCTCCCCATCGATCTTGGCCTGAGCCCATTGCCACTTGCCATCAGCACCCGCGATCTCAAAACGTTGCAGAGCTTTTCCGTCGCGCGCTTTTAAACCTGCAGCATGGTCAAACGAAACCACGATCTTGCCATCTCTCTTCTCCATTCCAGAGTAAAGAGGGCCAGAGATCACGATATCCTTCTTTCCGTAATCCTGAACCAAGGCCCAGCGAGCGAGGCGCTCACCAACATCATGTTTATTCTTGGGATGAATATCCCGAGCATCCCCAATGTCGTTGATCACGGCCATTCCGCTCTTTGGAATAGATTTTAGCGCGCGGCGCATTTCATCCTGCACAACCACCCAGTCGCTCTCAGTCCCAGGTTCTGTCGTTGGCTCACGGAAATTAGCTAACTGAACCCAATAAAAAGAAAGATCGTGTCCCCAGCGCTGGCGCCAGTCGCCCACCATACAGCCAAGAAGCTCTTCGTAGCTACGTGCGGTCCCACCATTGGCATTGGACTCGCCCTGATACCATATCGCTCCCCGGTTCCCATACCCCACAATTGGAGCAATCATCCCATTATAGATAGTCGATGGCATCGAGGGGTTCTTACCCGGATCACCCACCTTGCGGGGACCACGTGGCTTACGGCCCTTCTTGTCTTTTTCCCATTGGGCAAGTTTTTCCTTATATGCCTTCACCTGCTTTTTAAAGTTCTCGTCCACCTTCTTCGAATCATATCCAGCGAGAGCTTTCGCTTTCATCTCGAGAAGCTTCTTTCCGGCCGGTAATTCGCCCAATGCTTCCTCGCTCGTAAAAGCCTGAACTGGCTTTCCTCCCCAAGCGCACTCAATCACTCCAACCGGCACACCTAGTTCCGCACGGAGCTTCTTGGCAAAATAATAGCCAACCGCAGTAAACGATCCGGTATCCTGCGGTTGAGTTGCCTTCCAATTCCCTTGCCAATCTTTCTGCGGTCGATTCTCTGCTACATTCGCCGAAACGAAAACCCGTAACAAAGGATCATTAGCTTTGGCCACCTCCTCCTTGGCATTGGCGCTCCCCGAAACTCGCCACTCCATATTTGACTGTCCGGAAGCTAACCAAACTTCACCAACCAGAACGTCCTTGATCACCTTCTTCGACCCGGCAGCTTCGACTACCAATTGGCTTCCCTTGGAATTTGCCTTGAGTCCCTTCAGGACGATTTCCCAATCACCATTTTGATCAGCTCTGGTTCCATGATCTTCTCCAGCAAAAGATAATTTTACAGGCGCATTTGGCTCAGTCCAGCCCCAGACCTTTGCAGTGGTATCGCGTTGCAATACCATCCCGTCCGAGAAGAAGTTCGGCAGTTTCAATTCGGCCAAAAGAGGCAAGGCCGTGAGGAGAAGTGCAGTGTAAACTCGTTTCATATCAAAAAGATCTCCGATTTTACGGTCCAATTTACTGCGGTCTTTCTAGATGTCGTCTTGCACTGCATAAAAACGCCCTCCATCTTCCCGACATGCGACTTTTCATCGTTTTTTCCACCCTTATGGCCCCGCTTTTGAGTGCCACCTTGGTTCCGATGCCACGAGAGATCGTTCTAAGTGAAGGAAAACTGGTTGTAGATGTTCAAACGGCGGTCATTGCTCCCGACTATTTAGCTCCGCAGGCCGTGGTTCTAACCGCCGCCCTGCAAAAAACCACCGGGTATGTGCATCGCTTTCGAACAATCAAACAAGTGGCCCGTCTTCGCTACAAACGCGCGATCAAGCTTAGCTTAGGGAAATTCGAAAAACCGGAATTTTACCGCATCGAGATCACCCCGGAAGGCGCCACCATCCAAGGTAGCGATCTCCCCGGCCTCATGCACGGCATCCAAACCATGGCGCAACTTCTCCCTATCGCAGAACAACCATTGCCAAGAGCACTCATTCCGGCCCAAATCATTCAGGACTGGCCGGAGAATCCACGCCGTGTTTTTCACCTAGATGTCAGCGCCCACCTCTTCCCAACCGATGATCTAAAATCGTTGATCGACTGGCTCTCATTCCACAAGCTCAGCGAACTCCATCTCCAACTGAACGGAGATCATGGATGGCGCATGGAGAGCCTAAAATTTCCCAAGCTCCACGAAATCGGGAGCGTTCGAACGTCGACTCCACCTTTCGGCGACCCCACCGGAAGCGACTCGACTGAGTATGCCGGATACTACCCTCAGGAAAAACTTAAAGAACTGATTGCCCATGCCAATTCCAGGGCCATCACCGTGGTTCCGACCTTCACTTTCACAACCGGAGCAACTTCGTTAATCGCTTCCTATCCCGAACTCGGCGATTCTCCTCTCAAAGTCGCCAACACCTGGAAAGACCGAAAAGTTAGTATCCTACAAACCGAATCAACCCTCAAGTTCCTCGACGAACTTCTAGCAGAAGTCGCCGAATTATTTCCTGCGGAAATTATTCGAGTCGAGGGCGGCTCGTCGGAATTCCACGACTCTCTTGAAAAAATCATTGAGAGACACCAAAAAAAACTACTGCTCTCGGACAACATCAAAACCACCGACTTCTCGGTCTACTCGCGGCGTAGAGAGGCTGAGCTCCTCCTTGCCGCAAAGCTCGAGGCCGAAGAAGGATTTAACCCCGTTCACAAAGTGTACCAATGGCAACCAGCACCACTTTCGCAAGCCAGCCTCCGCACGCGTTATGTTCACGAATTCGCCAAGCTCCAATATCTCGTTTTCCCAAGAATCGCAGCCTTTGCTGAAGCCACCTGGTTGCCAGCCTCAAACCTAAATTACGAAGAATTCAGAATCCGACTCGACTCCCTCGACAAGCGTTATCGGCTCGGCAAGGTCTACGCTTCCCTCGTTTACGACCCACCCGCCAAAAAGGCGGTCTATGATACCATCATAACTTCATCAATCGAAGCCCGTGAAGGATACAGTCCGGAACTCATTTTTGACGGGAAGCTCGATAGTTTCTTTTGGTCCCTTGGCGGCCTAAAAGACAATGATCATCTCACCGCGGAATTCCCATGGCCAGCCACTGGCGAGGTGACTGTAAACACTGGAAAGAACGGCATAGCCGTTGGCATTCTCGAATCCGGTATCCTCGAACTTTCGAAAGACGGTAATACTTGGGGCCCTTCGCAGAAACTTTTCGAAGGATCCGCCACCCTCCCACTTCCGCAGGAAACGCGCTTTGTTCGAGTCCGCGCCACAGCCCCGCAAGACGAACCCCTAATTTTTAGCGAACTTCGTATAACGCCTGTGCTACTTGCTCCTATCCACCAAGAGAAGAGGGAGATCGAACTTCGATTTAACAAGAAGAAGATCGAGCTCACATTTAAAGCAAACTTCAGTAAAAATCCCGCCTTCCGCGACGAAGTCGAAATCGCCAGGAAGATCTTTTTCGAAAACTGGCTTCCGCTCGCTAAACGCATTGGAACCGCCGACTACCCTGACACCCCCCGCATTTTTGAAATCAAATCTGGGGAGCCCGGTAATCTGACCGAGGCCCAAGTGAAAGATTGGGTTCTCAAACGCCTTATCCCACAACTTCAAAATTACCCGGCTAGTTCACCCAATTGGATAGCCACCGGGATGCAAGCCAGGCTACGTGGAGACATCGCAAAAGATCATGACAAAAGAAAATTTAAAGAGGGTGGTTCACAAACCGCCGCGTTCTTCGATTGGATCGCCAAAACCCATCGGGAAGAATCTCTCATCGCGATCTCACAAGACTGCCGAAATGGCAGCTACCGTGAAACTCGCTGGAAGCTCTTTACAAGAAAAAGCCTAGCCGAGCTGGCGGCACTTTATCAGGCGACACCATAGAAGAACCCTTGGATCCTCTAGGCCCGTCCAAAGAATTTTGTGTCCGTAAGGTTAAAATAGCTAGAAATTCTAGGCCCCGTTATAAAGAGGCCTAGTGGTCATCAAGCGTTCGGCAGAGTGTGACCTTCACGGTAATGTTCGCGGTCTAATCTAGTCGCAGCAGCTCCGAACTCACCCGTAAACTTCTTGCCATCAGTAGTCAAAGGAGCTCCCAACCCAGGCTTGATCGTGCCGATGCCATTGGCTTCAAAATGAGCCATCATGCGATCAACCGCGTCAGCAACCTGCGCCCTCCCTTTTAAGGATGCCTTAATTTGCTCTGCCGGAAGTTCCTTCCCAAGCGACAATGCGTGTGCCCCGATATGCGCGAGCGCAGCTGAATAATGACCATTCGCGGCATTGTGAAGTGCGCTCTGTTTCCCACTGAGGCAAGCCTCAAAGAAGTTGTGGATATGATTCTCTCCACCTTTAAATTCCTTAACCAATTTGCCCTCTTTATCGACAATCTTACAGCTAGCTCCATGTCCTCCAAGAAGAGAACCTCCCTCATACTCAATGACATTTCCAATCGTAACTCCGCGGTAATTCGGCATGCCATTTTTCCAGTTGAGACCTTTTTTGGGTAACCCTCGTACTTCGAATAAAATCGGGGCCGGCTTCTGATCCACATAAAGGATTTGCGTATTCGCGGTATCGCCATCGTCATCGTATCCGTAACGACCACCGATACTCAAAATTGCTGGGGGAAGCTCCATGGGATCACCCAAAGCCCAGCGGCACACATCAAGCTGATGTGGGCCCTGGTTGCCAAGATCTCCGTTGCCATACGGGGACTGCCAGTGCCAATCGTAATGAAACTGTTTGCGGCGTATCGGTAGCACTTTCCGCGGCCCAGACCACAAATCGTAGTTTACCGTCTTCGGTGCCTCGACCGGAGCCCCAACCTTCCCGATCGATTTACGCGGCTTATAACAAAACCCTCTCGCTAAGGTTAACTTGCCAAGGTTCCCCTCCTTTAGCCACGCAAAGGCCTCGGCCCAGCAGGTCTCCGACCGGCGCTGAAATCCGTGTTGAATGACCGTCCCATATTTCGCTTGTCCCTCAGCCAGCTTCTGACCTTCCCAAACATTGTGAGAAACCGGCTTCTCCGTGTAGGCGTGCTTCCCATTTGCGGCTGCAGTCAATGCAATCACAGTGTGGGTATGGTTTGTCGTTGCAATACAAACCGCATCGACGTTCTTGTCCTCGCACACTTTCCGATAGTCTGAATAGGTTTTCAAACCTGTGATCTTATGTCGCTTCTCCATCTCCACGACCCGACGCTTCAGTTGATCGGAATCGATGTCGCACAAGCCCACGAGACGGGCCTTTTTGTGAGAAATCACCGCGTTGATATGATTCGAGCCACGGCCTTTAACACCAATCACCACTACACGAAGTTCCCCATTGGAACCCGCCGCTTTGGCGAAGGGAGAAAGAAGAGAATAAGTGCCCGCAAAGGCCGAAGATCGAAGATCGAAGAAGGTTACGACGTTTCATAATTCGGCATACAATTACGAAGACAAGGGGATCAGCTTGTCATCATTTTGACGCCGCGATGGTTTTGTTCCAATAGATGATGACATTCTTTGTGGCCCGCCCCGCAGCGACCAGATCAAGGTCACCATCGCCATCGAGGTCAGCTGCCTTGATGTCCTCGCAAGCCATCGTATTATCATCGATCACAGCATGCTGTTTCCACTCGCTACCATCCTTGTTTGTCGGCACGTAAAAACGAATCCCAACCTTCTTGGCTTCCCCCGCCTTTTGACGCCAGCCTGCCACCACTTGGTCATAACCAAGTCCCAGAAAATCTCCCGTCACCAAGGCATGCCCCTGGCTCAAGCCATCATCAATCACCACCCGATTTTGTGACCAAAGCCCGCGCTTAGATTCGGGGTTGATCACCACTTCGTTTCCGTGCATCGGCTCAATCGAGGTAATGAACCGCTTCCCATTTGGAAGTTTACCAAGCCGCACTTCACCCGCGCCTTTCTCGGTCATCTGGCGCGCGGTCCACTGATTTTTTCCTCCCGGATAAAGTAAATGCACCCCTTCCTTGCATGCCACCAGAATACTCTCATTTCCCGAACGATCCCACTTCACCGGATCGAAGTTGTGCGCCAAATGAAACCCCTTGTGAATGAGAAAAGTCTTCCAGTCTTTCTCCGGACGATACCCTAAAAAATTAATCCCTTCGCCTTCTCCGCTCACATTCCCGGGACCATGCAATGGCAACACCGCGAGGAAATTCTTTCCTCCTTTTTCTCCTATCCAATGCATCCGGTGAACCGTCGGCTCACGATGCAATTCTGTCACATCCCGCTTCGCAAAACAATCCGCCGACCCATTGAGCGAGAACACTGCGCCACTTGTTTTGGTATCGCCCGGATTCCATTCCGCGCCCACTGCAACCTCCGCCTTGTTGTCGCCATCCAAATCCTTCGCACAAAGGCAGACATGATCTTTCTTCGTCAGTTTCCCCGTGAGCTCACGCATCTCCCAATTAGGACCCCGATACGCAACCGTCCGATCTGAGTCCGCCAACAAAATATCCACCTTCCCATCTCCATCGACATCCGCCACCGCCAGCCCATAACCCACCGTGATCTTGTCATCAATCACCTGCGCTTCAAAAACCGCTTCCGGTAAAGCGAACCCCGACAGAACCAAACTTGCTGATAACGTTACAACTTTCATCATCAATCCACTTACCATAATCCACTCCGTATTTGAACGGATTTCGAATTTTCCCTCGTAATCTAGCCATGCCCTTCGGCCGTGTCTTTCTCGTTCTCCTCGCCTCCCTCACCGTCGCGAGTGCCAACGTAACCTTTTTTAAAGACCACTGCTTCAAGTGCCATGGCCCTGAAAAACAAAAAGGCGATCTCCGTCTAGACACTCTCCCGCCCGAATCCGAAGACTGGCACCTTGTCCTCGAAGTTCTCGAAAATGGTGACATGCCGCCTAAAAAAGAAGCGCGCCCAGATACCTCCGCTCGCCAAAAGGCCATCACCGCACTCATCACTTCCCTTCTCAAAAGAGCTCAGCCCCCCATCGCTCTCCGACGCCTCAACCGTTTCGAATACGAGAACACCATTCAAGATCTTCTTGGTATCGACACTCCCCTCTCCGAACTCCTCCCTGAAGACGGCAAAGTTCAGGGCTTCGACAACGTTGCCGACGGCCTCAGCCTATCTTCCATCCTTATGGAACGCTACCTCGAAGCCGCCGACACCGCCTTTGAGTCCACGATTCGCCGTATCCCTCCCCTAAAGGCCAAAACCCGTCACACCAAAGTCATCGACAACAAAGACAACAAAGATTCCTTCGCTAAGAAAAAAGGCGGCGTTATTAAAACCCACGATTCATTCGTCAAGTTTACCCCGGGATGGCCCCCCGTCCGCATCGATGAAATTCATCCAATCGAAGACGGCTACTACCGCTGTCGCCTCGCTGTTTGGCCGCACGACCCCGGCGACCGCACCCTCGCCACTGCCCTCTATGCAGGCCCACTTTTCGGCCCAGGAAAACGTCGCTTCATGGGTATGTTTGATGTCACCGGCACGCCCAAAAACCCTCGTATTATCGAATTCCAAACCTTCCTCAAAGAAGGCGAGACCCTCCACATCGTTCCCTGGATTTATCCCGACCACGTCACTTGGCGGGACAAACATGAAAAGCGCCCTGGGATCGGCGTCGTTTGGGTTGAAACCCATGGCCCCCTCGATCAAGCCTTCCCTTCCAAAGCTCAAAAATCACTCTTTGGGAATCCTGCCACCATCACTCTCGAATCAGGCGACCCCATTTGGATGCGGCACCGTAGAGGCGTCAAACTCCACAACGTCACCTCCGCGACTCCCAAGATCGACGCCGAACGCATCATTCGTAATCTCATCCCTCGAGCCTTTAGGCGACCCGTTTCCAAGGCCACCGCCGATCCCTTCGTCAAACTCAGCCTCAACAGCCTCGCCAAAGGCCGCACCTTCGAACAAGCGGTCCGCGCCGGTGTCACCGCGGTTCTCTGCTCTCCCCAGTTTCTACTGCTTAATCGCGAGGAGGAGCCCGACAACTACACCATTGCCTCCAAGCTCTCCTACTTCCTCTGGTCTTCCATGCCCGATCAGGAGCTCCTTGAGCTCGCCGCCGCCGGAAAACTCTCCGATCCCAAAGTCCGCCACGCCCAGGTTGAGCGCATGCTCAACACCGCCAAACGCGAACGCTTCCTAAAAAACTTCACAGGACAATGGCTCAGCCTCCGTGAGATCGAATTCACCTCGCCTTCCAAAAAACTCTTTCCTGAATTCGATCCTATGCTTCAAGAATCGATGATCCGTGAGACCAAAGGCTTCTTCCGCCATCTACTTGAGAAGAACCTTCCCATCTCCAACTTCATCGACTCTGACTTCACCATCCTCAACGAACGCCTTGCACGCCACTACGGCATCCAAGGCGTAAAAGGCCACGAACATGCTAGGGTCACTGAAATCCCTGATGACTCAATCCGCGGCGGCCTCTTCACCCAAGCTAGCATCCTTAAAATCACCGCCAACGGAACCAACACCTCGCCAGTTCTACGGGGGGTCTGGCTTCTCGACCAAATCTTCTCGAAACCAGTTCCGCCGCCGCCGGCTGGCATTCCCGCCGTAGAACCCGACATCCGTGGCGCCATCTCCATCCGCGATCAACTCACCAAGCATAGTGCCAACGAATCCTGCGCACGTTGTCACGACCACATCGATCCTCCCGGTTTCGCTCTCGAAATTTTCAACCCCATCGGCGGCGAGCGCACTTGGTATCGTTCTCTAGGCGAAGGCAAAAAAATCTCTAAGCGCGAACCCTACACCAAGGGCCCCGACGTCGAACAACACGGCACCTTCAAGGACGGAACCTCCTTCAAAACCTTCAAAGAATTCCGCCAAATTCTTTTTGAGGACCAAGACCTCATCCGTCGCTCCCTCGCCCAAAAACTTCTCATCTACGCGAGCGGCCGTCCCTTCACCCTATCAGACCGCCCTTCGCTCGAAACCGTCATCCAAAAATCGAAGACCACCCCCGGCCTGCGTGCAATGATCCACGCCATCATCGAAACCGACATGTTCCTCCGTCGCTAATCAGAAACGTGGGTGTAACGCCCGCTTTCCCCCCAAACCATGCAAAATTCATCCTTAACCCTTCATCCTTCAAAAATGCACCGCCGCACCTTTCTCCGTTCTTCTGGGATCACCCTCGGACTTCCCCTCCTGAACTCCATGCTTCCCACTTCTCTTCGTGCCGCCAGCCAAGATAAGGAACCAGACATCCGGCGCATGCTCTCCATCTGCTCTCCCCTCGGCATTCACACTCCCCTCCTTTTTCCAAAAAAGGCCGGCCGCAACTACGAAATCACTCCCTACCTCGAATCACTCCAGACGCACCGTGAAAAATTCACCGTCATTTCAGGACTTATGCACCCAGATGTCGATGGCGGCCACTCAGCTGAAAAAAGCTATCTCACCGGCGCCGCCCACCCCGGCCAACCAAGCTTCAAGAACACCATCTCGGTCGACCAATACGCCGCCGAGCGTATCGGTCACCTCACCCGAGTTCCTTCCCTTTCCCTCTCCGCCAACAACACAGGTCTTAGCTACACCCGCTCCGGCGTCCGCATCCCGCCCGAAACCCGGCCCTCACGCGTCTTTGCCAAACTCTTCCTCGAAGGGAACGCCGAGCAGAAAGCCGCCCATATGCGCCAAATCGAAGACGGCCAAAGTATTATGGACCTTGTAGGTGAGCAAACTACCAAGGTCTCACGAAAGCTCGGCCGAGAAGACAACCAAACCCTCGACCAATACCTCACCAGCGTTCGCGAACTCGAAAAAAGACTCGTTATCCAGAAAAAATGGGCCCACCTCCCCAAGCCAAAGGTCGACCGAAAACCCTTCAGCGATGTCGAAGATCGTGCCGATTTCGTGAGTAATATGGAGCTCATGTATGACCTCATCTTCCTCGCCTTCCGTACCGACTCCACCCGGCTCATCACTTTTTGTGGGGCCGGGGGCAACTACGTTCCCACCTTAAAAGGCGTCGATGAGGACTGGCACAACCTCAGCCACCATGGAAGAGATGAAAATAAGATCGAAAAGCTTGCTATCATCGAACTCGAAGAAATGCGCCTGTTCGCCAAGTTCATGTCCCGCCTCGACGAAGTTAAGGAAGGAGGCCACACCCTCCTCGATCAAACTGCCATTTTCAGCGGTTCAAATCTTGGCAATGCCTCCAGCCATGACAACAGCAATCTCCCTGTCATTGCGGCCGGTGGCCACTTCAAACACGGCCAGCATTTAACCTTCGATTCAGCCGACAAAAAAACTTCACCACTTGCCAATCTCTTCGTTTCCCACCTCCAGCATCTTGGGCTCGAAACTGAAACCTTTGCCTCCGGCACTTCAACTCTCAACGGTTTGAATCAACTCAGCTAACCCGCATTTTTTAAGGACGCCTTGGCGGTCTCATCGATTCACTACCTAATGACCTGATTCGCAATTAAAAACCCGGCTGGAATTAGCCGGGTTGTCGGAAAAATAGAAAATCAACTACGAAAATCGTAGTAATTATTCAGCTTCTTCGATCGTCTCGAGGTCAAAACTTTCGTCCTCCATGCCATAAATCGCATCAAGCTTGTCTGACATTTCCTTCATCTCAGGATTGTTCAGCGCCCCCATAAGAACAGCCCCAATAGCCTCTGCATCAGGATTTTCAGCCATCATTTGAAACATTTTTTGGCCAATTTCCTGACCTCTGCCTTCAACGCCGTCTTTGATCGCCTTCATAGCCTCCTTCTCTTCGTCAGTCGGAGGATCGAGAGCTTCAGCCGCTGCGAGAACTTCTTTCAAGGCTGCATTTGCGCCTGTCATAGTTTTCACAAAAGCTTCGGCAGATTTCACATCAGTGATTGAACCCATGCCATCCATGATACTTGTCATTGCCTTAGAGACTTTTGTCCCAAGCTCAGAATGGCTGGATGCTTGGGGCTCGGGTGCGGGCTCG
>Ga0315324_10000581_pt1 | contig 12589 bp, 10 predicted proteins | sample M150021515metaG_FD_203919 | JGI IMG/M metagenome (GOLD analysis project Ga0315324, IMG submission 203919) | Ammonia-oxidizing marine archaeal communities from Monterey Bay, California, United States - M1 500m 21515 | ecosystem: Environmental > Aquatic > Marine > Intertidal zone | place: USA...
CCTCTCCTTCTATCCTCTCCTCCTGCACCACCAAATCTATCTCTTCTATTAAATCTACCGTTGACTCTTTTATTTCTTCTATCGTGTAACGAATATAAAGAATCTACCTATATATATATATATATATATATATATATATGGAACCTATACCGTTATATTTAAAGTACAATATATATGCGTATTATACCTCGAAAAATCATATTATTTTTGATGAAAATCTTAGTTATCTATTACAACACCATATAGTTCCCGTAAAAATAACTAATACCCATACTCGGTTTTTTTATAGTTAAGTTGGTGAATGTAATAACGCATCGGGTAAATGGGTTAGAGATGAACCTATTAGAAGAAAACTATGTAAAAGGACAAAATTTTTTACAATAAATTCGTTAATAACATAATTATATAATTTATGAAGTATGCAATGGATATACATAAATTATATGAACCTTTAGAATACAATATAAATAGCGGAGGAAAAGATATACGAAGATTAACTATATTATACATTCAAACCCTATTACATAATAAAAATAACCCTCTAACCGATATTATTATTGATGATATTAATATTGCACATAACACAAGTTTAATTATAGATGATATTCATGACTCTTCTATAAAACGACGAGGCCAGTTATGTGCCTACCTCCTATTTGGCAAACCTCTTACCTTAAACGCTGGATATTTAAAATGCTTATCATTACTTAATAACATAGATAAAAAGTATCCTAAATTGATAGCAGATTATGTGAAAGATTTGTATATAGATTCGTTTTATAAGGGTCATATCGGGCAAGGGTTAGATATCTATTGGGCTACCAATAAATATACGCCTACCATTTCCGAATATTTACTAATGATAGATAATAAGACGGGTATTATTTTTAATACTATAGCAAAACTATGTGTTAGTTCATTAAAGTTAGTTGATAAAACGACCGAGAAGAAAAACGATTTGCTTCTTTTAATGTTATATATCGGACGATTTTTTCAAATACGTGATGACTATATTAATTTAACCTGTCCAGAATATTGGAAACTAAAAGGGTTTTGTGAAGACCTAGATCATAACAATGTATCCTATGTATTATGTTTATATAAGCAAATTATTAAGACGCCCCTAAATACTAAAACCAAGCTAAAAACATACCGGATTTTATATAAATCCAACATATTCACCATGGCCTATTATATTTTGAATAATTACAAAGATAAAATTATAGCGATAGAAAAACGAATAACAGGGGAACCTATTATTAGTAGTTATTTAACGGAGTTCTTTTCAAAACTGTATATAACAAAGGCTTTATCCCCCAAACGGATATTAAAATATATTGACTAATATTAATATGTCTACTAGTGAATATATATTTACGGGAGGAGCGTATATATTGCAAGGAGGATATAATATGATGTATTATATTGGTAAATTATTTACTCGACCCTCAGAGGAAGAATTAGTAAAAAAAGGCTTGGCACATTTATATCAAGTTAGAAATACCGTTACTTTACGAGAAAAACACCTACGCGAACAAGTTCAACATTATACTTCAAAAGCAGTAGGATTTAGTACGGATAATATGAACCGAGAAGCGAAAGTAATGATTAAATTATATATGCTATATGATGCTCAAGTTAATTATTGCCAAACAACCATGACAGCAATTGAATCCCATATTATATCCCTCGAAAGTATTTCTCTCAATAAACAGGTTTGTTGGGCATTAAAAGAGAGCAACTTTATTAATGGATTTGAAGCCATTGAAGAAGAGATTATAGAAACCGCCGTAGAAAAATTAGATGACCGAAATCAAAGTGCCGGAGACTTTTTAAGAACCTTAGAAGAGATCCCATCCATCACTATAGATGAGTCCGATATAGAGAGAGAACTCAAAAAATTAAAAATAGATACACCTGATCCTAATATAGTATCCATTATCAATCATGATAAGTTGCTTATGCAATTGCCTATCGTACCTACCAATCCAGTAATTGTTACTAGTAAGGATACGTGTATCAACAATAATAGTAGCAAACAATTAATTCAAGAACCAGCATAACCATTAGATACTACTTATTGCTAGATCTATTATTTTCTCTCCGCCCACCGACGCAGCAGTTACTACTAAAGACGCGATTGATGCTGACCGATTTCTTGCCGCAACAGGTATTCCCCAACACCTTGATTTAGTTGATTTAGATATATGTTGAAGAAGTTCTTCTTCTTTCGTCAAGATATCTATTTTAGGCTCTGGTATGGCATGTATTTTATATAAAATATTACTCATTTTCATGGCGCGAATCATTCTAGTTACCCCTATACTCCCTCCACACCTAACTATCATATCATGTTCTAAAAACTGATCTAACTCTTTAACCACCCGCGCTTTTGTAAAATTAGAAAATAACTGATTCGCATAACGTCCATCCTCTATAGTGTAAAATTGCTTCCTAATCTCATCCTTATCGATACATCTCTCTGCTGAGGTGATTGTTTCTATTCCGTGCAAAATTACGCCTACCTTATTAGCCGTTTCACCGTTATGTTTCACATTCCAATAGGGAACTATTTTAGTTGGATAGTTTTTCAAAAAGACTACTGGAGTATCCTCATTACATAAATCCTCTGTGTGTTTATAGTCCAACTTTTTTACTCCATAGGCTTCTGTTAATTCAGTATACTCCCTATGTAGGTAGAATTCCTTTAATCCAAATCCTAAGTATTCCAATAATTCTTCTTCTAAGGTAATTAAATCATTTACCTCTCCGCGCATTTCATATTCAAATAACGGAAATATCTTATCCTCGCGACCGTCTACCAAGTCAGACTTATTCCTATAACTAGTATTTAAACAAAATACGCCTGGTACATCTGGATTTAACAATAACTCTTTTTCTAACCATAGTTGACCACTCTGTGGTAAAGGCCACACTTCGCCGTCATAATTATAGGTAAATATAGCATTAGGGTCTTTACTCGCAGCCAAAATACTTAATCTACCTTGAGTATACACTTCATACCATCCTTTAGATTCAAAGAAATCACGCAGTTGTTTTATAACCATACTATAATAACGCATATCAATATAAGATAAATCCATCATACTACTCTCCATCCTTCTACTCTCCATCCTAACTTACCATATTAAGATGACTTTATATATAAAATAAAAAACTACATACTCTAGTTTATATGGTACTGAACTATATCTTCATAAAAATATTCACCGCCCAACGCCCAGCGCACCACCACTACCACCCGCTAAAAAGCCAACCCCCGTTTCATCCGCCCCTATAAATATTAAACCAGACAATCCGTTCTCTCGTGCTTTTGACTGGTAAATTAGAGAGTTAATCCCATCGCTTGTAATACCATCTCTTCCTTATCCAACCAACTACCATTCGAGAACATGCTAGGATTTATATTAAGGTCTTGTAGGTATTTGACTCTGTTAAACCCACTGATAGTGATGGGAGGAAATAAAAACCTTAGACTAGAACCTGCGTCTTGTTCTAATTTATAATATTCTTCGGGGGTCACGTTTGACTTCTTCCTTCCATTCTTCGCACAATTATTAAGACGGTCATTATGTTCTTTGGCTAGAGTGATATATTTTTCCATATTGGGCAGGTACTCTTATTATATAAGCAAAAAGCATTTCAATTTTGTGGTAAGATTAGGATCGCTAATAATATTATATGCCTATACAAGTTAAAATTAGTAAGTCCAAAAATCCTAAAAAAATCCATGGTTTATTGTATGTTTTGAAATACCTTTCTAGGTTTTATATTCTTTATATAAAAGTATATAAAACTATGTGTCATACGCAACCAGATTCATCTCACCTGAATGATGGATTCCTACCTCGGGTTGAGTTTCCGGCTTCTCTTCTATACCTAAATGTATCTGCACCGTCTCAATGGATATATTTATACACGCCTGAAATTGTAAATCGTCCTCATAGGTACGTTTTAACTTATTAATTCCTTCTATCGCACGCTGTGTTTCTAGAATTATTCTTTCCGACAATACCTCGTTTTTCCTCATTACTGCTGCATTATATTTTTCAATTACTACTTGAAATAAACTCTGAATAAACATAATGTTATTACCCCGGGATTCGCTGTTATATAACCGGCTTAATCCTCTTAACAATGCCGGCTTTTGGATTCTAACCTGTGGTTTTATTGCGTTATTCGTAGATATTCTATCGTTCTCTCTTATACTACCCAAAATTCTTAATTCCGTTAGCATATCTTGGTCCGAGGTGCTAGTACTATTTATCATCTACTAATACTATCCTCGTATATTTATTATATTATTATTATACTTTTTTACCTCTGGTCTTTTTTACTACCTTCCAACCTTCATCGGATTGGAATTTATCCGCCTCTTTATTATTCAAACTTTTCGTCTCACACATTAATGGTCCATCATATACTCCCCTAACATTCGATGCCTGATAATTATGACCCTTATTAGCCACGGTATCTTTATTAAACCACACATACTCTCCTTGTACTAAATAGTTATATTGCTCCGTATTTGTCTGAATTGCTGTATGATGCACAAATACATCATCTCCATCTTCCTCATCTGAAACAACGGTTATAAACCCATACCCCGCCTTATTATTAAACCACTTTACTCTGCCACAAACACGCAGATTATTAGTTTGAGTGTGTTCAGTAGATGTTGCCATTATATTACTATATTAGGGGCAACCCTTTAAGTTTAGGTTGGTTATATATTTCGTTGATTAGTGTATGTTGTAATTTTTTATAAGGAGGCGGTTCTTTATATTCTAGATAATTTACGATAGTTAAAAACTCTCTAATTTTATCTGGTAGTTCATATGCGGTATTTTTTTGCAGTATAGCTTGTTTATATATAATGATTGTCTTATCATTCACCAGTTGTTTCCATGGTAGGTCGCCTAATAACATATGAACAAAAATATAACCCACGCTTATTAAATCGTCTCTGCGGCTAGGCGTCATACCTTCATGGACGTTTGGGCTAATATATTCAATCGTGCCGACTATATTATTTGTATTTATGGTTTTTGTTATATGCTCATTGTTTCTTAAATATGATTTAGACAATCCATAATCGATAAGATATATGGTATCTTTATCGTTTAATCCCAACATAAAATTCTCTAATTTTATGTCTCTATGCAATATACCCCTTTTATGTATATGTTCTAATATGGTTATTATTTGAGTTGCGATAGGAACTAATGTTTTATAATCATATAATCCTTTCTCTCTAAGTTCCTCTTTTAAACTCGGTCCTAATAAATCAAATACAGCATAATTACATTTTAAGTCTGATCCATACCATCGTAACTTATATACCCCTTTTATATTTGCCAAATGATTGCAAATCTTTATTTCATTCTTTAAAGAGGATGCTGACCTGTCCACGCTCTTTATTGCTACATACTCATCGGTACGCAGGTTCTTTCCTTTATATACCTTTCCAAACGTTCCCTCTCCTAATATTTTTATTAATTTATATTTTTTTTCAAACATATAATATACCGTCCGATATATATTAAATATATATTCTCCATTAATATTAATGGTCCTCGTCTCTTGTAATAAAGTACCGGACTCTTATAATACGGAATATGAGACGGCATGCGCATTTGAATTGAGTGTTTGGCAACGATGGGCGTTATGGAGTATTAGTAACAATAATCATACTCTTATTTGTGCTCCTACCGGCTCAGGCAAAACGCTCCCAGCCGAATTCGCCATTGAACATTTTATTAAATTAGGCAAGAAAATTATCTATACTTCTCCTATTAAAGCCCTATCTAATCAGAAACGCTATGATTTTTCCAAGAAATTTCCTCAATTTTCATTTGGGTTATTAACTGGAGATATCAAAGATAATATAGACGCGGACGTGCTAATTATGACTACGGAGATTCTCAAGAATAATCTCTCTAATAAGGGCACGAATGCTACGTTGGATTTTAAGTTAAATATTCAGGAAGACGTTGGTATTATTATTTATGATGAGGCGCATTATTTTAACGATACGGATAGAGGATACGTATGGGAAGAGTGTTTTATGTTACAACCTAAACATATTCCTATGCTTCTCATGTCGGCTACGTTGCATAATCCGGAGGAATTTGCTAATTGGTTGGAATCTATTAGTCAAAAAACGGTAGTATTAGCTCACACTCCTATTCGTCATGTGCCGTTATTCCACTATTTATGGTTTGCTACCCATCCTTCTGCTCATAAAAATATTCGGGATCTGGACCTAGTAAATAATATCAATCAATATACTAATAAATTATTGCGTATTCAAGACGACACTTATCACGAGAAGAATTATTACAAGATTCATCATATTAAGCGCGACCTTCAAAGATATGATGTACGGGTGAAGCGTAATTATATATTGAATTCCCTTATTCAATATTTAACGAAAGAAAAGTTGCTTCCGGCTATTTGTTTTGTATATTCGAGGAACAAAGTAGAGCTAATGGCTAGAGAGATTCAAACATGTCTTCATACGGATGACAAAAAGATCAATCTAGCAGCACAAGAGTGTCAGAAAATACTCATGAAAGTACCGAACTACAAGGAATATATCCATTTGCCTGAATATACGCAATTGGTGCGCCTATTAGAAAAGGGAGTTGCCTTTCATCATTCTGGTATGCTGCCTATTTTGAGAGAAATGGTAGAGTTAATGTTTTCTAAAGGATATGTTATGTTGCTATTTGCCACGGAAACTTTTGCACTCGGATTAAATATGCCTACTAAAACGGTCATCTTTACCCAATTATCTAAATTTGATGGCACTCAGTTCCGATCCTTATATGGGCATGAATATAATCAACAGGCGGGTAGAGCAGGTAGACGAGGATTTGATGAGAAGGGAGTTATTATTCATTTAGCGAATTTATTTGAGTTGCCTACCTCTGCCGAATATAGAGAGATGTTGGCGGGGAAACCTCAACAATTATCGTCTAAATTCAAAATATCGTATGGGTTAGTATTAGAGCAAAATATCACCAATATAGAAACCTATTCCAATAATAGTATGATTACGAGGGTAGTAGGTAAAGAGGTGAACTATTATAATGAAGAAATAGAGAGACTTACAAAAGATATTTCGGTCCAACACGAGACCCTAGCGCATTTATTTACTCCGATAGAGGTATTAGAATCGTATCATGAATTAAAGGAACGGGACCAACTTGTGTCTAACAAAGAGAGAAAGGCTCATCTAAAGAAGGCGCGTGAGATCGAGCATACCTATAAGCATTTAGTTCAAGATTATGAATATTATACCACGCATGAGGATATGTGCGTGGCGTTAAATAGGGTTCGTATTCAAAAAGAGCATAGTGAAGATTATATTGGTTGGAATATTAAGCAGGTGCAGGGTATATTACATGAGGTAGGGTTTTTGGATGAGGCGTTTCAATGTACGGAAAAGGGAGAGATTGCGACGTATTTTAAGGAAGCACCTGCCTTGGCATTGACGGATTTGCTATTGGAGACTAATTATTTTGAAAAGATGGATACAAATCAGATTGTTGGATTATTAAGTATATTTGCTAATATTAGGGTAAGCGACGCATATAAGCAATGGTTTGTGCCTGAAGAAGATGTATATCTGAAATATGCCATTGAGTATGTGGGTGATCGTATACAAACCTACGAAGCGCTAGAGAGAAAGAATGAATTATATTTTACTAGTACGGAAACCCAGAATGATATAGTTTCCTATGTAATACAATGGTGTGATGGTACAGATGAACCTGGGTGTAAAAAGATATTGGAAACCATGACGTATAATACGGGAATCTTTATTGGGGATTTTGTCAAGGCATTACTAAAGATAAATAATATTGCAACGGAACTGGAGAGTATATGTTTGGAAAAGAATCAATTGGCATTACTGGAGAAATTGAGGGAGATTCCGGTGAAAACACTCAAGTTTGTTGCTACGAATCAATCGTTGTATGTTTAAGATTTTATGCGCTTTTAGGAAAATTTAAATATGAGACATTATTACTTTATTGGATAGCTATCCGCCGTACAACATAACTGATAATTTCCGCAAGACGCGGAGTCACTGTACCCTATATACACGTAACATATTTAATATAGTAATTATTATACTTGCATACCAAAAAACTTCAGTTTAATGGAGCGAATTCGTCGTTATATGTTTTTTGGCGCAGGAGGCATGAATAACAAAAGTCATTGATACTACAATCAAAATCCCAGACACAGCCGTTGGCATCGGTTTGGTTCGCACAGGCCTCGATGCGATTGGCGCCACAGAAAGAATTCGAAGGAGGAGGAGCTGGGCATGGCATACAGTATTCCTGGCCAGGACAATCAATATCGTTGGTGCAGGTATGGAGTTTGTTCGCACAGGCGGAGATGTTCTTGGTGCCACAGTACGAAATGGGTGGGCACTTAGGCTTAAATATTGGGTTGTTCTCGCCACATTCCACAAAGGCACCAATAGACCACTGGTAGTATGGCGACCACATCCTGCGCGCGCTGATGTCGCAGCCTGGATTGGTTATTGAGACGGTTGCGCTTGGCTCCAGGAACCACTTAACCTGGTTGCCTGCTATATGCTGCCCCATATTCGGATAGTGGAAATCACTTGGCCTGATGGCGCTGTTATCCTTTAATACGATTTTAGTCGGGGAGAGGGTGATTATTCCGGAACTATAAATGGCTCCTCCCGCCTTCGTGACCGGTCCGTAGTCTTGTCCACAAGTAGTAAACGCCATCATACACGAGTTACCGGAAAATTCATAATCTCCCGACTTTATGCTAATCCCTCCAGCTGAAAGAGCCCCACCATAACCTTTAATACTAGTATTATCTTGAAAACTAAAACTACCATCTGTTAATGTAATAGTCTTTTCGGTATAAATAGCTCCTCCATTGTAGGAAGAGGAATTGCTCTTAAAAGTTGTCATCCCATTGGGATCAGATACTATAATTAGAGAATTGTCTGAATATATTGCACCACCGTATTTCGCATAATTATTATTAAATTTCACGCTACCCGAGCATTTAATCGTCGTAGGATTATGTACGTTATCATAAATATAAATAAGCCCACCAGAACCCTCAGTATAGTTTTCTTCAAAAACTACCTTTTGAAGAAATATATAATTAGCGGTAGTATTAATTATAGGTGAAGTAGATCCGCTGTTGTCAGAGATCACACTATCGACAATTATTAATGACATATCCGGCATTAATGTCGGATCCGGTTCTTGAGTCCAGGTATAATGTGCCGCCCCACCACGTTGTGTCTTACAGAGTCCGATTGGGAATACGTTTTTGGTCGCCGCATTTTTATTACTACATGTCTGGTCTGATCCGTTCCAGAAAAACGTGGACACTTTTTTGTTGTCTCCTGACAAAATGCGCTGCTTCGTAAACGTTCCAAAGAGTGTACATTTACCATTTAGATATGGGTGGTGGTAATCTGGGGGGTTATCGCAGTTCTCGTTGTTGTCGTAGATACGTTCCTGAATAATGTTTGAACTATAATTTACTAAATGACAGCTAGTATTATTGTTAAACTCAAAATCACGAATCGCCACATAATGCCCTCCGCTAGGACCCGGTGACGACAAAAAAATGGTGGATTCATGAGGTCTGGCGGAGGTCCGGGGTGTGTCCTGAATTAACGTTATATTTTTGCTATTTATAAAGGATCCTCCAGAAATAGTTATTGACGAATTCTCTCCCCGCAGAGTAAACATCACAAATGGGATATCAGTATTGTTAATAATACTTCTAACATCTAAATTTATTACTGTAGCATGAGCATTATTCAGCGTAATCATGTTACCCCACGAGGTTGTATCCAGAAAGCGCCAGTTCTTAAAATCTAATATATAATTATGATTACTTAGTTCCATAATAAAATATGGGTCCTTATGCCACGGTAGCGATAACGATGACGATGAATTATCGAATCGTATGGTCTTGTCCGGAGCACCAGAATTGGTTATACATGTCGTTGTCCAACATGATCGGTCCCCAGTTGCCCAGCTGCTTTCCTGGCAGCCGCAGTCGCTCGGCCAGTTTAGGATCTGGTCGGTATTCGTGATATAGGCTTCTTTTAATTTCGCACTAGAAACTTTCTTTCTTATACTATTATCATCCGGTTTAGATACCCAATATAGGTTCATATCAAGACATTTTAAGGATGGAATAACATATTCGCGGCTGTCTAAGTAAATTATTGGCATTATATATATATATATATATATATATATATAAATATATAATATTTTTAAATTGTCATATTTTTACATAATTAAGCATTGACTTTTATCTAACTCCACCTCATCAATAATATCATACTCTTTCTCGCTACCAGATTCTTCTTTAGAGGGTTTCTCCTTTACTAACTCTTGCAATATATATTCTTTTTTTATAATTTGATCGGTATACACTGAATCGTCTTCTTCTGACGCACAAACCTGACTCAACCACGTGTCATATTCATAGTTATTCATTTTACGATAATATTCATCATATTCATTTTTCATTCGCGATTCTAATTGCCGGGCATGCCTGAGTTTTCTCCGCCGTCTATCGCGTGCGCGAGCCAACTTTGTTTTTGGATTACGTTGCATAATATATATTGCTAATATTATATTTATATTTCTATTACTAAATATTTTCCAATTTAATTTTCTTTTTGCCATCGTCCCCCTTAATAATCTGACCAATTATTACTCCTTCTGTAGTAATGATTTCGGTAGTCAACGTATTTAAACCGTAGGTTGAAGGTAATCTAATAATATCATATGGGGGAGTCTTCTGTTCATTATATACGTATAAAAATTTGCCATTAAACTTATTATTCAGTTGTTCCGATGCATCCGCTTGCAATACTTTATAGGTTTGTTTTATTAATTTTTTATTCCTTGCCTCCATCCGGTCATCTTCATCTTTTGTAATATTAGGTTCATAGGAAAATGCCGCTTTGCTAGTATTGGCGAATGTCTTGCAATTGCGCGGGTTATCTTCATCTTTGTGTAAATTACAATCGATAGACGTATCCTTAAGCACCTCTAATATTTCTTCGTTTATTTTGCGTTTTTGATTTGCGACTTGATAAATATATTCGTCAGTCGTTTGTATCTTTTTGTCAAATTTACTTTTGTCATGAAATCGTAGTTCCTTTGATATACCGGTAGTTTTATTCTTAGGATCTAATTGTTCTTCTGAAAACACGGTTAAATATAAAAATACTTTTACGGTCTGTAACGCTACTTCCAACTCGTTATGGCTACAGATTCGTCTGGCGCGTCCAATTACTTGGTCAGTGCGTACTGGATGCCAATATGGTTCCATAATATGGACATATCTAGTATTTTTAAGACTAATACCCTCCGCTCCTGCTGCCGTAATCATGATTACTTTAATAATCTCTCCCAGTTTGTTGGTAGTGTATGTTTTTAATAGTTCATCGCTAATATTTTTGGGAACTAATTCCCATTCCCCATTATAGATATTTCTAATAATTTCTTTCTCTTCCGCATCTTCCGTTCCTGTGTATAAAGCATAATGAGGTTTAGTAGGATCCAATGTATCTAATGTCCAAACTTTTGCTACTTTTTTTAATTTAAACTCTGAATACCCCTGATAATCTAATACTGCTTTAAAAATACCAATGCCTTCTAATGACCTAAACGCACTATATAATAGATGCAATCCGGCGTGTTCTGGATTTTGAATATTTAGTAGAATCTGTAAAAATTTAGGACTATACATTGCTAATCCTTCCTCCGAAAAATTAGTTGATGCATTCGCCACTAGTTTTTGTATAGCAGTCTTAATGGGTGCATCTTGTTTTTGTTTAGTGTCGCTGCTATCTTCCTCATAATCATATTTTGGTTTATCTTCAAAGTTCGGAAATACAAAATTGCAACTGGACCTAGAAAAGATACGATAAGTAGAAGCCGAATCGTTGTACATGTGGTCGGCTTTTTTCTTCGGGGCAGATTTCTTCGTTTCCTTCTTTCTTTCTATGTTTCGCTCTCTTTCATAAATAGACAATTGATGTGCACTCATTTTTACTCGTACCTCTTCTATATCTTCGGCTTTATTAAACGTCGGCATCAGTTTTACTAAATCTGGGAAAAAAGATACCAGTCCAACGATTCTCTTTTGTAACTTATTTTTGTTTTTTAACTTGGTATCAGGCCCTACAAAATCCTTGATAAAACCCTCTAAACTATCCGGTAAAGCACGGTGATTTTCCACATTAGGGTCAGATAACACTATCTTATTGGTTAAAAATATCGCTTTTAACTCCGTTAGTACCTCCTTATCTGTTATCTGTACATCCGGATTTTTACTAACCCCCTCATATCCCGCATCAGTTTTGGCAGCCGAAGCAAACTTACTATCATACCCTAATGGATTTCTTGTAATAATAAGTTTTTTATTAGCAACTTGATAATTAATATAGTCAATACTAGAAGATAATAAGTCGCTCTGTTTTATGATTTTCTTTATCTCCTGTAAGTTGATCTTTTTCGCTCCGGCATTT
>Ga0315324_10000582_pt1 | contig 12578 bp, 4 predicted proteins | sample M150021515metaG_FD_203919 | JGI IMG/M metagenome (GOLD analysis project Ga0315324, IMG submission 203919) | Ammonia-oxidizing marine archaeal communities from Monterey Bay, California, United States - M1 500m 21515 | ecosystem: Environmental > Aquatic > Marine > Intertidal zone | place: USA...
TGCAGATAGCCCAGTAGTTGATGATTTTCTAGACTGGGAGCCCCAAGTCAGTAATGCGCGTTCCGGCGCAAGAGCGTGCAACCGTCACCTTGTAGGTGATAGTGTCAATGTACCTTCTGGCTCTGGAAGCCTTGCTACAACTGTGCAAAAAACCACGAACACTGTTGCCTTTTTGGTTCAAGATGGCAGAACTCTTTCGGCAACTGTGCTGAATAATTGGGCCACAACATGGGATCAAACTGTTTATCCTACTCTAACCACATACTATGGTAAGGATTACGGAGATGGAAATGGGCCATCCCCGCCCGATGTTGATGGTAATTGCCAAATCGAAATTGCAATCATTGATGTCGATGGCGCATACAATATTGGAGGTTATTTTTCCCCAAGCCTCTCCTCGTATCGCGAAATTATCTTTGTTGACATTGCTGACGCCCCTCTTTCATGGAGCAAAGTGATTCTTGCTCACGAATTTGAGCATTTGCTGCACAACGCTCTAGACCCATATGAAAATTTGTGGATTGACGAAGGTAATGCTGACATGGCTGCATTCCTCTGTTTTGGTTCTTCTTCAACTCTTGCTGGGCACGTTAATGCTTGGACTTCTTCTTCTGGATTATCTGTACGTTGGTGGAACCAGCGTATCGCCGACTATGGCGGCGGTTTCATCTTCATGCTATATCTTGCTGACCACCTTGGCGGTGGGCCTGCAATTAGAAATTTAGTAGCCGACCAGTCCACTGGAGAAGCAGGAATTGTCAATTTAGCAAGAAGTCCACCAGGGGGGTCTGCAGGAGTCATCGGAACAACATTTGACGATATTTTCACTAATTTCACCATTGCAGCAACACTTGATAGCGGGCAAGGAGTCTATGGGTTGAGTAATTTGGCATTAACCGATTTATGTTCGGGTGGAGCATTCTGTAAAGTTCAGCCGGCCGATACAAATAGCGATTGGAGCGCACCTTGGTCATCTACTGGTAATGCCATTGAGGGATGGGGTGTGCAGGTTTTCAAGTTGTCAGAAGGGTCTGCCGCACCGGCGCCACTTACCCTTAGAGTCACCGCCGATGTGACAAATATGGCTGGCGTATTAGTCAGTCGTTCGGCAACAGATGGGTTGTTCACTGTAGAGAAAATTGTGTTTAATGGATTAGTAGGAACTGGATTGGTTCCTGGCTTTGCCAATCAAACCGATGAAGTACATGTTATCACTTGGTATGCCAGTACAATCGGTGATTGCGATTACACCTCTTGTGGCCCAACCTATCCTGCTGGAACAGTTGATATTGAGGCAGCAAGAATTACTAGTCCTGCCACAATTACCCTAAATTCAAGTGCAAATAGCGACCGCGATAATGATGGAAGAATTGACACAGTAAGGGTTGACTTTGATATCCTTTCAAACGCATTCTTCGAGGATTTAAATATTGAGATTGAAGCAATAGATGGTTCAGGTGTGATTGTTGACACTATTACTACACAAGTTTCTGCAGGCGGCGGTCAAGCAGTCACAACTTCGTTTTGGTTCACTCCAGCAAAGACTGAATCGTATACATTCCACTTTATCATGACCGATTTATTGGGGATTACAGTCAGTGAAGTAAACAGTATGTCGTTTCCTCTTGACAATATGCGTCCAATTGTAAATGGTTCAATTGATACGAATTTGTCATTGACATGGGATTTTGTGCAATTTGTTGGAGATGGAGCAGATCCATGGGGGCTTTCACTTACAAATGATACCTTACCAAATGCTGATGCACCAGTTGCTTACTTGTGGGACTTTGGTGAGGGAAATACTTCCTCTCTCCGTAGCCCTGTGGAGAGCTTTAGAACTGCTGCAAACCTTGTGCCTAGTTTGTCAGTGCAAGATAGTGGTGGACTTTGGAGCGAAGTTCAGTTCTTTAATTTGACAATATTTGACGACCTTGCGCCCACTCCGGTTATTACCGTAAATGGGCAACTAATTGGTTCTTCAATCAGCATTTATACCAATGAAAGAGTACTCTTTAGTGCCGGACAAACCGCAGATAATGTGCCAATTGAATATTTGCAATTCACATGGGATTGGGGTGATGGCACCTCTGAAGGTGGACTGGGCGATTATAGCGCGCATCATGAATGGACCGAAGGAGATAATCTGGGCACCAATTATTCACTCACGCTCACTGTAAATGACTCAATAAATGAAGGCTCAATTGTCATTGATGTCATTGTATTAAACCGACTTCCAAGAGTTATTTTTGATGAACAATTGGTAGTTGATACTCTAACGCCACTTCAAATGCCAGATATGTTTGTTGATGATGACGGATTTATTTCTAGCGTAGAATGGCAATTTAGTGGTGGTGTCAATCTCTCTATTTCGGGAGTAAACTCTCAGAGTTCTTTCACTGAAACCACCTCGTTTCAGCGGCAACCTTGGGCAGCATGGAGAGCGCCGGGGATTAAGCAAGTAACTGCTATTGGAACCGATGATGACGGTGGAATTACGGTTGCACAATTAGAAGTATTAGTTAGAAACCAATTGCCAATCGCCGACATAGAAGTTCACAAGACTGCAGCGCAAGGTTCCCCTGTTATTGACTTTAGACAAGTTGATGCAGATGTAGATACACCATACACCTTTGATGGAAGGGATTCTTTTGACCCAGACGGGACACTTTCAGATTCTTCAATATTGATTTTCAACTGGACTTTCAGCGACGGATTCACTTCAAATCAAGCACAAATAACCTATAATTTTACAGACCCTGGGACCTATACTGCGAGCCTAATCGTGACTGATGAAAATGGAGATGAGTCAAATGCAAAAGTTCTGGTAATTCGTGTTGCGAACCCGTTGCCGATTATTGAAGTGAGGATCCTTGAAGGATGGGTTAATGGAGAGTTGGTCGATGACAATACACCGCGCCCAATAGGTTGGGCGCCGGAAAATGTTTCACACATCTTTGACCTTCAGGGAAATATACATGTTGCCGCAGGCACTTTACTTTACTTTGATTCCACTGGGACGAGAGATGGTGATAGCCGTTTTAATTCAGGATATGTTCCTTTTGAATCAAATAGTTCAAACTGGAATGGATTAGTTGAATATTTGTGGGACTTTGGCGATGCAACTCCTACGAATCGTGAATCTCATCCTTGGCATTCCTTCACCGAACCGGGCGAATATTCTGTCACTTTGACAGTTCGCGATGCCTACCAAACGGGAGATACTTCATCTTACAAGTTCACCGTAATAGTAAATCTTGCACCAGTCATTCATTTAATTACTGGCGATGAAAATCCAACTCAAACCGAAGTTACAATTTTTGAATTGAATGCCACAGACCCTGAATGGGAGGAAAATATTGTTATTTGGCGAGATGATGATGTCAATGATGGGTCAATTGACGACCGCTCAACTCGAGTATCACAAGCACCAACTTATTATTGGGAATTTGGCGATTCAGAAGAGGGTGATGAAATGTGGATTAATTCTCCTTCAGATGATGGACGTCTTTCTCATGTTTACAATGAAAGTGGGCTATATCGGGTACAAGTGAAGGTTTGCGATGCAATGGGTGACTGTACGGTTGGAATAATTGAAATTGAAGTTTTGAGTAAAAAGGAAGAAGTTGGAGCATTCTCTGACTTTGATTGGAAGGATTGGCGAGAATGGCTAGCCGGAGCTGGAAGTGAATCAGCATTTGTCCTTGGATTAATTTCTGCAGTATTGATTTTGGGATGGCTGGTAATGCGTTCTCCTTCAATTGATGAGGAAGAAGAAGCAGAAGATGCAGCCTTGGTTTACAATGTGGAAAAGGTTGAGATTGAAGGCGGCTCCTTAGGAATGGATCAGCATGTTGCTCCGCCTGCGCCGAAAATACTGTCTAAAGAGGAGAGGCGTGCCAAAGAATCAGGCTATATTCGCCCAGTGAGAAGTCGACGAAGATAACCCACCTATCATTGTGTAAGCAAAATCGACCACTTACTTTTGGATGCTGGAAGTGAATGTGAAAGTACGCCCGAGGGAAAAGGGCATGAACCCCCTCCTCTCTACTTTACATGAGGCGAGGCAATGAGAATTGAGGGTCGAGGGGGCAGAATTGTCTGTTGGCTCATGCTATTAATCGTAGTATTGCCTCTTTCAACTCCTATTTTTGATTCTAATTTTGCTTTGACAAATGCCCAAGCAGCATCTAGTTCGGCTTGTACTTCAACCGGAGAAGTTCAATGGGGTGAATATGTTGCAAATACTACTATTGACACTTTTTATAAATATTATGACGAAGGATTTGGCGAAGAGCCAATGGGCCCAAGAGGGGAAAGCCAATCAAATGAAAATAACGACGACGACATTGATGAAAATACATCCACCCTTCCTTATCCCGTGGAAGACTCAACTCCTTCTCTACGCCCATTGACAAGTGGATTTCACGTCAGCCAAGTCCATGAAAACGGAAGTGCTTCTGGCATCAGAGTCAATTTAACTACTGGAAAAACCTATACTTTTTGTGTAACTACTACCGCATATAATTCCACTGTTGATGCACCAATTGATGTTTATCTTATTCCATCCTATGATTGGGATCTATATTCTTGGTCATATCAACTAAATGGTAACGGTATTGATGAAGAGCAATTTGATTTCTCAAAAATACCTCCTGAGTGGCGAGGTCCACTGACTTGGAGAACATTCCGCGATGCGCACTCATATCAAAATGTAAATGATGTGACCTTTTCAACTGCTTTGGATATTTCACAAACCACCGGTGGAATGTTCAGTGAAGAATTAGAATGGCAGGAATTTAGAGTTGTGATTGACTCTTGGAATAATGGGCAAGGTGGAAATGCACCCGACCCGAAAGTCGATATTTCCGTTGATATTACTGTGATGGTAGAGGATCGGGTGACTATTCCACCGTGGACAGTTTCAATCGTATGTGGCATCGCCTTACTTAGCCTTGGTTCAATTCCATTTATTCTTCATACGCGATACAATAAACTTGGGCGTGAAGGAAAAGTTGTTGAACTACTTCCATCACTCGAGGGAGTTCAACAAACTGAATTGGCAAAGGAAGTTGTCGACTAATACTTTCAAGAGTTCATAACATCCTTGCAGGGTGCAAGTTGCAATAATCAACCTTGGCAAATATGGCCGTAATTTGACCTCAATATTCGAGGAGTGCCCAAGCATCTCGGGCATCCTTTACATTGATTAGGCCCTTTTCTGAAAGTTTATACTCAGAATGTAGGGTTGTATAGACAATAGATTGCTCAAGCATAGGAGCATGAAGTCGTGGCCAGTCTCCACCCGGTCCCATTCCCATAATTGCATATGAAATGCCGCTTCCAGTCATTTCAATTGATGCTTCAACAAGGTTGAGGCTCTCGTGGTGATTTGCAGTTTCAAAACACAACTTTATGATTTCACAATTATCCGAATTTGACTTCACCATGTCAACAATTTCCTCAGCAGGAGGCACTGAGTCGCCATGGATGGAAGAAATAATCTTACATTTTCCAGCATTTGCAGCCTCAACTAATTCTTTGCGTACACCTTCCTCAATTGAGACCTCTAAGTCAACCCAACTGACGCCGCTGGCAATTGCTTCACGCAATAATTCAATTCTTGCGGATTCTTCGCCAGGGTAATGTCCACCTTCATTTTGCGAACGTATGGTAAAAATAACGGGGAGGGGGATTCCCTCTTTTAAATCAGAGATTATGGCTGAAATGTCAATGTCTCCTGGTTCTCGAACGCCCCATTCACTGGTGTCCAAATATGCGAGTTCATCTTCCTCATTATCTTCAGAAACTTCTGGAGAGATTAGGAACAGTCTATCATAGCGAACTTCTACTAAATCAGCGCCGGCAAGATTGCTACGCGCTGCTTCATCAAGCATCTCTTCAATAGTCGTCCCATTGAGCACAACACAGACTAGGGGGTCATTCATCGGCCCGCCCACCGGACAACCTACCTTAACCATGTCGTTGAACATATCGCACTTATAGGATCAATGAAGAGGGGGAGATTAGTCAAAAATCGGCACATTGAAGGGATGTTGTGGCTCAAGAGGGGTAATCAATAGGCATCTTTTGGGATGTAGGCGGCAAATGTTCAATAGCCACGCGTCATCCTCTTCTTTGTCCTTTGCAGATGCTCATTCGGAGTGGAAAATTAATGTTTTTGGCGTAAAACTATGGTTCCGAATAATTAGATAATGACATATTACTATGTTGGAAATTAACAAAATATTTTTTTGGCCGATACAAATGATGTCAAAAAAGGAATATGATATTAGCAATTATTGCTATAATAGATGAAATGTTGAAGTGAAGAAAATGACAAATAATTGAGAAAAATTGTTGGCTGTTAGAAAGTGTAAAAAAAGGGCCAAAAATAGGAGGTCGAATTAACCTTGTTCCGGCAAAAAAAATGCACTTCACTTTGATAATAAAATAAAGGTGAAAAAAAGCCATAAAAAGGGGTGCTGCGGCCAATCTACTTTACTTCCATTATGGCCTCCGTTGCCCTTGGGTAGTACGAGTCTTTATGTACCTCAAACAACCGCATAATATTGCCATCAAAGGGTGCTTTGCGAAGCGCCAAAGAAAACGGGGGAAAAAGACATGTCAAACGACTATACAGCCAGCAGTATTACCGTACTCGAAGGCTTAGATGCAGTAAGAAAAAGACCGGGTATGTACCTCGGAGATCCACATGATGGAACCGCACTTCACCACTGCATTTGGGAAGTTGTTGATAATGCAGTTGACGAACACCTTGCAGGCTTCAATGACAGAGTGGATATTATCGTCCACGATGATGGTTCGGTCACCGTGCGCGATTATGGCCGAGGAATACCAACTGGCATCCACGAAGAATTTGGAATTAGCGCAGCTGAAGTCATCATGACGAAATTGCACGCTGGAGGAAAATTCGACAATGATTCATACAAGGTTTCGGGCGGGCTTCACGGAGTTGGTGTTTCAGCAGTTAACGCAGTTTCTGAATGGATGAAAATGACAATCCATCGTAATGGCGAAGTTTGGGAACAGATATACTACGCCGGCGTGCCTGCTGCGCCATTGAAGATAACTGGCTCTTGCGAGGACACAGGGACTATTATCCATTTTAAACCGGATTTGACAATTTTCACTAATATTGTTGAGTTTGATTTTGAAACACTAAACTCGCGCCTAAAAGAAACTTCATTCTTGAATGCCGGATTACACATCCAAATCTGTGATGAAAGGGGCGAGGAAAGAGAAGTAGTCGACCACCAATATGTAGGGGGCATTTCGGAATTCGTGAAGAAATTGAATGAACGAAAAAACGCACTTCACAGCGATGTCATTCATATTTCCGGCAATTTTGAAATTGAATTAGGGGATGTTGAAGTTGAAGTTGCACTACAATGGACCGATGCATATAGCGAAACAATTTACTGCTATACCAATATCATCAGAAACCGCGATGGAGGCACCCATATGTCCGGATTTAGGGCTTCTTTGACCCGTACAATCAATTCCTACGCGCAAAGTCGCAACCTCCTGAAGAATGTATCACAACTGTCTGGAGACGACATTAGAGAGGGTGTTGCGGCCATTATTAGTGTAAAACATCCTGATCCATCTTTCTCATCCCAAACCAAGGATAAATTAGTTTCAAGTGAAGTAAAAGGAATTGTGGAAAAAATAATTAATGACAAATTAGGTGAGTTCTTTGAAGAAAACCCTTCCACTGCGAAAGCAGTAATCGATAAGGCAGTTCTTGCCAGCAAGGCTAGGGAGGCGGCTCGTAAAGCCCGCGACCTAACTCGCCGAAAAGGTGTACTTGAAGGCGGCGGTCTACCTGGGAAATTAGCCGATTGTCAATCTCGTGACCCCGAAGAATGTGAAATATACATAGTAGAAGGTGATTCTGCGGGTGGTTCAGCAAAGACCGGACGCGACCGTAGAATCCAAGCGATTTTGCCGTTGCGCGGTAAAATATTAAATGTTGAAAGGCAGTTAAAAAATCAGGCCAGAGTGTACCAAAATAATGAAATTCAAATCATGATTAAAGCACTTGGTGCGGGCGTTGGCAATCCACCAGAGGTAATTGAAGTTGGCGAGGATGCTGATGCAGATGCCAAATCGAAGTTATTGGATACATATTTTAATGTTGAAAAATTGCGATATTCAAAAATCATTATTATGACTGACGCAGATGTAGACGGAGCTCACATTAGGACTCTAATTTTGACCTTCATGTGGAGATTCATGCGCCCAGCGATTCAAAATGGCAATGTATTTATCGCTCAACCACCACTATACCAAGTTTCAAGGGGACGGAAGCACAAGTATGCTTTTAGCGATGGCGAAAGGGATATTTATATCGCAGAATTAAAGGGCGATAATCCCGATGCAAAGATTGGTATTCAGCGCTACAAAGGTCTTGGTGAAATGAATCCGGACCAATTATGGGATACTACAATGGATCCAGAAACTCGCACAATGCTCAAAGTAACTGCAGAGGATTTCTCCGAAGATGGCTCAACCTCTGGTCTTTTCCAGACCTTAATGGGCGAGGATGTGGCCGACAGAAGGGCTTTTATTGAAAAGTACGCAAAGGAGGTGACGAATCTTGACATCTGAGGACGATGATAATATGGAAGAGGAAAGTCAAAATCCGACCGATATTCAAATTCCAAAGTCTATTGACGAGGAAATGAAAAACAGTTACATCAATTATGCAATGTCCGTCATTATTGGACGTGCGCTCCCCGATGTAAGAGATGGACTTAAGCCGGTGCACCGGCGTATTTTGTATGGTATGTACGAGGGTGGGCATACTTCTGAAAAATCATTCTCAAAATCTGCGCGTTCAGTCGGTGAAGTAATGGGTAAATATCACCCGCACGGCGACCAATCTATTTACGACACAATGGTTCGTCTATCCCAAGAATTTTCTTTGCGCTACCCATTGATTGATGGTCAAGGGAATTTTGGTTCAATTGATGGTGACCCGCCTGCTGCTATGCGTTATACCGAATCAAGGTTAGATAAGATTGCAAAGCATATGCTCGGCGATATTGAAAAGAATACGGTTGTTTTCCAACCGAATTTCGATGATTCCGAAAATGAACCAACCGTATTACCTGCGCGCCTGCCAAACCTTTTGCTCAATGGTAGTGATGGAATTGCAGTAGGAATGGCAACAAAAATCCCTCCTCATAATTTGCGTGAAGTATCATCTGCAATCAATTTGCATGTGGCTAAAATAATTGAAGAAGGCGTTGAAAATAATCCTTCTATCGCTCCAGCAATATCTGTTGAGGAATATATGCAACATATTACAGGTCCTGATTTTCCAACTGGTGCAAATATTTTCGGAATTGACGGAATTGCAGACATGTATGCAACAGGGCATGGAAGATTCCATGTTCGCGCCACTTGTGATGTTGAAGATGATGATAAAGGAAAGCGAATCGTCATTACTGAGATCCCATATCAAGTAAAGAAAGGACCAATGCTTGAAGGAATCGCTGATCTCGTATCAAAAGAAACCGTCAAAGGTATTCGCGACATAAGAGATGAATCATCCAAGGAAGGAATACGCGTCGTAATTGAAGTGAAACAGAACGCTGACCCTCATGCAGTATTGAATCAACTTTATCGTTCAAGCAGACTACAAGAATCATATTCTGCAAACATGATGGGTGTACTAGAGAATCAACCTATTCTCTTGACTCTTTCAAAGATGCTTCACACCTATGTGCGTCACCGCGAGGATGTTATTGAGAGGAGGACTCAGTTTGAACTTGACAAGGCTCAGCGAAGGGCACACATTTTGGAAGGTTTAGTCAAGGCTCAAGACCGTATTGATGATGTCATAAAGGCCGGCCGAGGTTCTGAAAGCAGAGAGCAATTTGAAAGAATTCTTCGCGGCGAGGAGGACTTCCCTGGCGTTGATACTTTCGACTTTTCAATACCTCAAGCGAAAGCAATCGCCGAGCGCCGTCTATACCAGTTATCTCGTCTTGATGTAAGAAAGGTCCAAGACGAATATGATGAATTACAAGTGGTAATTAATGAATTGTCAGATATTTTGGCAAGCCGTGAACGGAGATTGAATATTCTTACTACCGAATTAAATGAAATGGTAGAAAAGCATGGTGATGACCGCCGAAGTATAATCGACCCAATGCCATTATCGATGGATAGAGAGGACTTAATCGCTGAAAGAGCATTAGTAATATCACTTTCAGATGATGGATATATCCGTCATACTCCTGCCGAATCTTTCAGAGTGCAAAAGCGCAAAGGCAAGGGCTTGAAAGGTGTCACAACCAAGGATGAAGATACCCCTAAAGCAATTATCACCTGTTTCAGTAAGGACCGATTGTTAATCTTTACCGATCAAGGGCGAGTGTACGGTCTGCGCGCATGGGAAACCCCTCAAGCCAGTCGTCTGTCTCGAGGAACCCATATTAGAAATCTCATTGAGAGAATCCGTGAGGACGAAAATGTAGTTACTATACTCCCAATTTCAAGAGACCTAATTGATAATCCAGACGACCACTTCCTCCTATTTTCTACGATAAAGGGACTAATTAAGAAGACAAAGTTAAGTGAATACGTGAAGATAAACCGTAATGGGAAATATGCCCTTCGCTTCAAGATAGATGAAGACCGTTTGGTGAATGTCCGTCACGGAACAAATGATGATGACATCTTAATTTACACCTCAAATGGTCTCGCAGCGCGCTTTTTATGTTCTAAAATTAGAGCCTCAGGCAGGGTATCTGCTGGCGTATTCGGAATTCGTTTTAAGGTTGAAGGAGATACCGTTGTTGGCATGTTAGTTACTGCGAATCCCGAAACTCAAATCCTTACAATTACCAAATACGGAATGGGTAAGAGAACCGAATTAGGAACTGCAGATCGTCTGCCAATGCTGGACTCAGAGGGCAATCAAAAAATTGATTCTAAGGGAGAACTTGCATTCTACACAGACGGATACCGTAGAACTAACCCTGGTGGAAAGGGTGTAGTCACAATGAAGTTGAACGAGGGAGATGAAGTTGTAAGTGTGCGTCAAATACCTGACTTAGGAGACCAAATCTTCTTGCTGACAAAGAAGGGAATGATGATACGAATCAAGGCCGGTGAAACCGCAATCACCAAGGGACGAAGTTCAAAGGGGACAATCGTAATGGAATTACGAGATAAAGCAAAAGGTGGTTACTCTGATAGCATTATCTTCACCGCAAGATTACCTGCCGATTTGGTTGATGATGATGACATGGATAACGTCGAAGCCGGAATGGAAGCCCCTGAAGGAATTATTGCCGCCGATTCAGAAGAAGAGTGAAGCAATAGCCCAAGGCGAGGGTTCAAGGCTCAAGCCTACCTCTCACCTAATGGGCCAAGCCGTACTTGAGGGAATTATCATGCAAGAAAACGACCTTATCTATGATTGGAATGTGATTGATTACGACCTGCTTCGTGATAATTCCAATCATCCTCATGGAGTTTGGTTTGATGATGAAACTTTGCGAGATGGCCTTCAGAGTCCAAGTGCAAGAAACCCTGAAATCAGTGAGAAGATAGAATTATTAGATTTTATGGAAACACTTGGATTGCAAAAAGTGGATCTTGGGCTACCTGGTGCAGGACCATTTCATATTGAGCACATTGATGCAATGCTCTCTCATATTAGTGAAAACGCCTACAATATTCGCCCTGGTTGTGCGGTTAGAACTGTTATTGGCGATATTGAGCCGCTCATTGACCTGCAGGCAAAATACGGATTGAAAATTCAAGCAAGTGCATTTTTGGGAACATCGCCAATTCGTCAATATACCGAAGGATGGACGATGGAGAAATTGCAAAGCACGCTAGACAAAGCAGTTGGTTTTGCTATTGAAAATGACATACCAGTCATGTTTGTCACCGAAGATACAACACGAAGTAAGCCTGAAGATATTAAGGCAATATACACGAGAGCCATTGAATTAGGCGCAGATAGAATCTGTGTTTGCGATACCTGTGGACATGTTACACCAAACGGTGTAAAGCAATTATTGAATTTTATTCAAGACGAAGTAATTCCTGATGCCGGAGTAAAACGCCGAGATATTGAGGTAAATTGGCACGGGCATCAAGATCGCGGCCTTGGAGTCATAAACAACTTAGCAGCAGTAGAGGCAGGAGCAGATGTAATCCACGGGACTGCACTTGGAATTGGAGAAAGGGCAGGCAATGCACCTCTTGATCAAACCTTAGTCAATCTGAAATTGATGGGAGTCATCAACAATGACCTCACTTCGCTCAATGATTATGTGAGAAAGGCACATGAATATATTGAAGTGCCACTTCCTCGAAATTACCCTGTTTTTGGTAAAGATGCATTTGAAACCGGTACAGGCGTTCACGCTTCAGCAGTCATTAAAGCGATGAAAAAGGGTGATAACTGGCTCGCCGACAGAGTATATTCTGGAGTTCCAGCACAAGATTACGGCCTAAATCAGATAATTAGAATAGGGCACATGGCAGGCCGTTCAAATATTATTTGGTGGCTAGAACAACGTGGATATGAA
>Ga0315324_10000585_pt1 | contig 12509 bp, 6 predicted proteins | sample M150021515metaG_FD_203919 | JGI IMG/M metagenome (GOLD analysis project Ga0315324, IMG submission 203919) | Ammonia-oxidizing marine archaeal communities from Monterey Bay, California, United States - M1 500m 21515 | ecosystem: Environmental > Aquatic > Marine > Intertidal zone | place: USA...
CCTATACCAAATATAAGGAAAATACAAAAAATATTAGAGCATGTTATAAAAACAAAAGCAAGTTTATTGATTGTGGCAGAAGTAGAACAAGGTGTTAAATCTGCACTTTTAATGAATAAAGTTAAAGGTAATATTAAAATAAATATAATAGATTTACCTGGTTTCGGGCCAACAAAGCAGGATACAATAGAGGATTTAGGTATTTTAACGGGTGCTAAAGTAATAAATGAAGAACTTGGTGATGATTTAGATCTTATAGAACCTGATGTACTTGGGTATGTTGATAAATCTGTTACAGATGATAAATGCACAATACTAACATTAGGTGGTGAAAGTGAAAATTTAAAACAAAGGGTCAAAGAAGTTGAGAAAAAAATCAAAAACGAAAAAGATCCGTACATAAAAACAAAAATTCAAGATAGATTAGTGATGCTTTCCGGTTCTGTTGGTGTGGTAAACGTTGGTGCAGCATCGAAAGTTGAGTTAAAAGAGAAAAAATACAGAGTTGAGGATGCAATTTATGCAACAAAAGCCGCTTTACAAGAAGGGATTGTTCCTGGTGGTGGGATTGCGCTATTAAATGCATCTCAAAACATAAAAACTGAAAATATTGGGGAGAAAATACTCGCAGAATCCATACAATCTCCATTCACCACTATTATGGACAACGCAGGTATTGAAAACTACGCAATACCCGACCTAAAAGGTGTTGGATTTAACGTAATCACCGGTAATCAAGTTGATATGATCAAAGCTGGAATCGTAGACCCCGTCCTAGTTACAAAAACTGCGTTAAAAAACGCTGTTAGTGTGGTAAATACGATTATTTCAGCAGATTGTGTAATAAGTAACGTAAGAATTCCACATGAAGGCAGTTAATTATTATATAATAGTAGAAAATATAAAAATACCAGATAGAAAAGTTGCAGGATTGTTCATTACAGACGATTTAGACACTGACAATAGGTATATAAAGGCTAAAATAATAACAGTAGGTAATCTAGTGGAGGGTTTGCAAGATAATGATATAGTGTACTATGATAAACATGCTGGTCATGGTATTACATGGAAAGATAAACTATATCACGTTATAAAATCATCTGATGTAGTTTTAGTAGAATGAAATTAAGTGCACAAGATTTACGTGAAATTAAATTATTTAAATACTACAGACTTGTTAGAAAATGGGCATGTAAAACAAATAATATACTAGATGCAGATCTAGAACTTTTAATCTATTTAGATTGTAAAGGAAAATTTACACGTAATGATTTTATAGATGGTGTTTATACATATTCATGGGATAAAGCAAGGTGGGAGAGATTAAGAAGAGATGGTTGGATAGATACATGGAGGTATAGAAATAGAACCACAATTAAATATAGTATATTTAAAACATCATTTAAGTGTGGTCAATTAATAAGTAGAATATATAGAATTCTATTAGGCGAGGAAGACTTACCCACTTCAGAAAGAAGTGTTTTTTTTAAAAATAAATCATATACAGACAAAGTGTACAATAAAGCGATTGATGATATGATAAAAGATAAAGACAGATAATTATGCCAATAGTAAATGGAACAAAATATTCATACACAAAGAAAGGTAAAGCAAAAGCAGCCGCAGCTAGAAGAAGAAAGAAAAAGAAAAAGAAATGAGTGCAATATTAGCAAAACTATTCGGTAAAGCTAGTGGTGGTATAGTAAAATCATTATCTAGTGTTGCTGATAAATTTATTACAACTGGTGATGAAAAAAGAGCATTTCAAAAAGATATGGAACAAATTTTTCTTGATGCCGAAGCAACAATGCAACAAAATGTTACAGAACGTTGGAAAGCAGATTTAGAACATGGAAATTTTCTTACACGATCAGTACGTCCACTTGTTTTAATCTTTTTAATTATATCTACTGTTATTATGGTATTTATTGATAGTGGTTCAATAAATTTTAATGTTGAACAGAAATGGACTGATCTTTTACAACTTGTCCTTATGACTACAATTGGTGCATATTTTGGTGGACGAAGTGTTGAGAAGTTTAACCAAATTAAAAAGAAAAAATAAAATGGCAAGGATTGGTAATTATAAACCAGATACGGACGTAACAAAAGATGATAAATTATTTGGTACCGATTCAGGTGGCACAACTAAAAACTATCGTTTACGGGAGGTATCTACATTTTTTAAAAATACTAATGCTTCTGGAGCACCAGCACGATTTGGATACCAATATAAATCTGTTGGTAATGGAACGTTTACACCAACGTTTTCTAGTGGATCCACATTTGCTAATTTAACTTCAGTAAAAGTAAATAAATACACATATGGTGAAACAACTTCATCAGAAAATATACTCGCTATATTAGCAGGTAAAGATGTTATTATAGTAGATACAGCTAATCAAAATAACTTTGGAGTATATACAGCAGGAACACCTACTCAGGACGGTTCCACTGATTTTTATGATATTTCACTAAGTGCCGTTCAAGAGAGTAATGGTTCACTTACAAACGAAAAATTTTATTCAATGATAGCTTATGGTGGAGGTGCAGATAAAGCATACACGCATCCACAAGACGCTGCCCGTACAGTATGGGAAGTTGAACATAATTTAGGCAAACGTCCATCTGTTACAGTTGTGGACGTAAATAACGTACAAGGATACGGAATTGTAACACACACTAACGCAAACGAATTAACAATAACTTTTCCAGGAGATACATCAGGAAAAGCATATTGCAATTAAAATAAACAACTATGGCTGGAATACCTTTTTTACACAATATAGATCTTAATGATAATCAATTATTAAATGCGAAACTTCATACATCAGGTACTGCACCATCAAGTCCAGGTACTGGTACGATATGGTATGATAGTACAAATTCACTTGTAAAAATATATAATAGTGGTTGGACCTCTATAGCAGGTGATATTACAGCTGTAACATCAGCCACAACAGGACAATTAACTGTAGCAAATGAAACTGGACCAGCTCCAGCTTTAACAATTGTTACAGCAGCAATAGCAAATGGTGGGTCTGGATTAGCAACTGCTGATCAAATTCATACTTTTGTTACAGGACAAACTGATGCTATAGCAGCATCTACTAGTGGTACAGCTGCTATTGCTACAGCAGTAACAGTTGCAGATGAATCTTCTGATACCACATGTTTTCCATTATTTTCTACCGCAGCAACTGGTAATCTTGGTCCAAAGAGTGGAACTAATCTAACATTTAATTCATCAACAGGAAATTTAACAGCAACATTATTAACAGGTACTTTACAAACAGCCACTCAAGGCAATGTTACATCTTTAGGTACATTAACCACACTAACAATAGATAATGTTATTATTAATGGAACAACTATTGGTCACACTGGTGATACTGATTTAATGACGGTGGCAAGTGGATTACTTACTGTTGCGGGTGATATTACTTTAGCAGCAACAAAAGCATTAAAATTTGCAGATGATAAAATAAAAATAGGGGATTCAGCTTCTACCCCAGGTACAAATGGTATACAAATTGGGGAGGCTGCTACTGCTAGTGGAGCTCAAGCAATAGCATTTGGTTATGATGGTAATGCTACAGGAAATCAATCTATAGCAATGGGTTATAATCCAACAGCAAGTGGTACATATTCTGTAGCAATTGGATATAACATGACTGCGAGTGGATCAGGTACAGTAGCAATAGGAACTGGTGAGACTTTTAGTGAAGCAGATACTCTTGTTACAAATTTAGATATGCTTGCTAGAACAGGAGATGGTGCTATTTTACATTTACAAACTAGTGATACTACAATTGAAGATGGAGGTGTTCTTGGTTCAATACAATTTAGTGCACCATTAGAAGGTAGTGGTACTGATGCAATATTAACAGGTGCTGAAATAGTAGCTGTAGCAGAAGGAGATTTTACAGCATCAAGCAACGCAACTGAATTACTATTTAAAGTGGGTGCATCAGAAGCAGCCGCTACAGCATTAACAATAGCATCAAGTAAAAATGCAACATTTGCAGCAAACTTAACCGTTGGAGGTGATTTAACTGTTAATGGTTCTAACACAACAGTAGATAGTACAACTGTAGCAGCTGGAGATAACATGTTTAAGTTTGCAAAAGATAATTCAGCAAATTCATTAGATATAGGTTGGTATGGTAAAATTGTAGCTAGTGGAACAAAATATTCAGGTATATGGTACGATGCAAGTACTGGTATATCAACACCAAAATTCAGAATAGGTATTGCTACATCAGAACCAGGTAGTACAGCGACTATCGCTACAGTAGGTACATTGGTAGGAAATTTAGAAGGTGATATAACGGGTGATATAACTGGTGATGTAACTGGTAATGCAGACACAGCAACAGCACTCGCGACAGGTAGAACGATTGGAATGACAGGTGATGTTGTTTGGACATCCCCTTCTTTTGATGGAAGTGGAAATGTTACAGCAGTAGCAACAATTCAAGCGAATTCTGTTGCATTAGGTACTGATACAACTGGTAATTATGTTGGTACAATCACAGCGGGTACAAATGGTGGTATTACCACGACGGGTGCAACTACTGGTGAAGGCATAGCACATACACTAGCTGTTGATTTTGCATCCGGGGCTCAAACTATAACTGGTACACAATATAAAGTAGTTACAGCAAATAATCTTAGTGCGAGATCAATATCAGCAACTATTGATAAAGATAATAGTACATTTGCAAGTAGTCCTTATAAATCTAGTATTGAACATGGTTTAGCAACAGAAGATGTAATTGTTCAATTATTTGATTCTGTTACAAAAGCGACTGTATATGCTGACGTTGTAAGAAAAAACTTTGCGGGTACTAATTCTACAAATAAAGTAACTGTTACATTTGCGTCAGTTCCAACTAATGATATAGAAGTTTTAATAACTGGTATCAAAGGAGCAAGTGCTGGTACAGTATCATACGCATAATAAAATAAAATACATAATATGGCACAGAATTTTTTAACCGGTATAAATATCGTAGGTGACGCTTTATCTATAAGTGGAAATTCTGTCATTTCTTCAGCAAGGCATGCCGCCTTCGTAAATTTAACAACAACAGGTGATAATACATTAGGTAACGCTACTGGCGATAGTACAACTATTAATGGTACGTTAAGTATATTATATGGATCTGGAGATAACACGACAAGTGGCTTGTATGTATATAATAGTAATGGTGCCGCACAGATAAGAATGGAAGGTGGTAGCGATGAATGGTTATTTAATACTAATTATGCTGCAAATAAATTAGAAATAAAAAATAAATCTGGTGCAGGATCTACTAATACCATACTAACATTAAACGATGATAGTAATATAACGTTTGGAAAATCAGCAGATAGCAACCGTGATCCGTTTAGTATTAAACATGCATCTAATGATTTTCTTTATGTTTTAGGTGGAACTGCGGGTGTTTCAATAAATGATGATGGTGAGGATACAAGAATGATATTATTCAATAGTGGTAATGTTAGATTTGACGCAGGAACTTTAGACAACGCGTTTGTTATTACAGCGGATACCGGTGCTGCAACTTTTGCAGGTGATATAACAGCAACACAAAAGAAATTTATTGCAACAAGTTCTTCTAGTGGAGATTATATAAGGTTATACGCTGCTAGTGGAACAGGAAAATGGGATATATATGGAAATGGTGCAAATTTAAGAATTAGTGATAATGACAGTGCGGGAATTTTAGTTGTTGATACAGGAGCAAGTTTTGGAGGTACAGTTACAGCTACATTATCAGGTACTGCCACAGGTTTAGCAGGCACGCCAGCAATAAGTGTTGGTAACATAACAACAACAGGATATTTAAGAGGACCAGCAAGTTTTACAATTGATCCAGCAACACATGGTGATGATACAGGTACGGTTGTTATAGCTGGTAACTTACAAGTTGATGGTACAACTACAACAATAAACTCTACAACAGTAGCGATAGATGATCTTAACTTTAGTATAGCTACAGACGCGGCAGATTCAGCCGCAGCAAATGGTGCTGGTATTACAATAGGTGGAGCTAGTGCTACATTATTATATACACATGCTACCACAAGTTGGGATATGAATAAACACTTTAACGTGACCGGTGGAAAAGTAACTATAGTTCCTAATAGTGGTGCTTATGACCAACTAAAAATCGCAAGTAATTTAACTGCTGATACTGATAAACAAGCAGGAATTTATACAGAAAACAAAGTTGGAAATAATACAAGTATAATACAGTATGCTTGTAACACTGGTGGAAATACTGTTTATTATGGTAGTGCTGATGGTAATTACAGAGGACTTACAGCACATCGTTTTTATGTAAATGCTAGTCCAACCGCAACATCTGGTCACACACAAGCGCTTCTTATTGCTGGTAATACTCATGCGACTTTTGCAGGATATATTGGAACTGGTGGTCATACACCAGATGTAGGTTTAGAAGTTTATGGTACTAGTAATACAGCTGCAAAAATAAAAATAACAAATACAGCTACAACTCCTGATAATATATGGAGCATACACGCCGCATATAATGCACAGGATTTAATATTCACTGGAGATAGTCAAACCGTATTAACAATGCATGATAGTGGCAATGCAACCTTTGCAGGTGCAGTAAGTCTTACTGGTGGTGCTTTATCTATATCTGGAGATGGTAGTAATGCTGCAACACTTACAGAAACTAGTGCTGGAATTTTAACTATAGCTACTGTTGATGATTTTATAGTTGATGCAGAAGGAGATATTACTTTTGATGCAAATGGAGGAGATATAAGACTTAAAGATGGTGGAACACAATGGGCATCAATATACACAGGTGGTGGTGGTACACATATGTATATAGAATCTGCAATATCAGATAAAGATATAATATTTAAAGGTAATGATGGTGGTTCAGCCATAACTGCTCTTACTTTAGATATGTCAGCTGGTGGTAATGCAACTTTTTTGAAAGAAATTACTTCAGGAGATGATATAAACACCCCTACTAAAATTGTAGTTGGTGAAGGTGCAACACCAGAATTAAGACTTAAAAAGACAGATGCAGGGACTGCTACTGTTAGTTATTACAGTGCTAATTCTCAAAAAGGATATATTCAATTAGATGCTAGTGAGGATATGGTTTATTATGCAGCATCTGGAGTAGATAATATATTTTATGCTGGTGGTGGTTTAAATTTAACATTATCAGGAACAACCGCAACTTTTGCAGGTGATGTTACTGTTAGTGGAAACTTACTCTCTTATGGTGATGGTACTAACAATAACACATTTATACAAGGTAGAGGTAATGCGGGTCAGTATTCAGGTATAAAACTTGCTAGAGGAGCAGGAAATTGGAGTAGCACAGCTAATAATCATTTTGGTATGTTAGTTAGTGATGCTGGTATTGAGCTTTCAAAATTTACAGCGCTAGGTGATAATACTACGGGAAGAGATATATACATGACTATAGCTGATGGTGGTGGGGCAACTTTTGCAGGTAGTATTTATATGGGTAATACGGTTGTAAATCCAGCATCGGGTTTCGCAGATCAAACAGGTATAGGATTAAAATATTCAACAACAGTTCCTGAAATTCAAGTATCTTCAGATAGTACAGCAATGCAATTAGGTAGAACATCCACTGGTGGTGCTGGGCAAATACTTGCAATGAGAGCTGCTTCTACTACAGTACATAATTTTCAAACAACATATTATAGCACAACTGGTTGGGTGGATGCTGCTAATTATAAAATTGGTGGTGCTCAAGGTAGTGATGGTCAAGTATTAACATCAACAGGTAGTGGCGTTGCTTGGGAAGCAGTAAACGCAACATTTACTGGTGGTACAGTAGCTAATGCAACGACATTTTCTAGTGATGTAACCATGACCAGTTCTGGTGCAGCTAATTCACCAACATTAGCTATAGATAATCCTGATTCTGGTACTTTCAATCATGGTATAGAGGTATTTGGAGCGAATATGACCGCTGGGGAAACACAATTAATTGTAATTGGAAAAGCAGGTACTGATAAAAATTCTGGATATATAGGATATAACTGGGCTGGAGCGGGAAGTGATGACAATTATTTAACCTTTGGTCATTGGGGTGCAAATCATATGTTGAGATTATATGGTAGTGGTACCGCAACTTTTGCAGGAGATGCAATTTTTGGTGGCACAACAATTGAAGATAATAATAGTCTTTCAAGAAAAATAGAAATTGCAGCAGCAAGTCCAGTAGGTTTAATATTAAATGATACTAGAGACACACACCCAATGGCTATTACTAATGATGGTGCTGTAATGAATTTCAGATATAATACTACAGCTATGTTATCTTTAGCTGCTAATTCAAATGCAACTTTTGCAGGGAATATATCACACACGGGATTAACACCAACAGCTGGTACAGATATAGATCAGATATATACAGCTTCAGTAAGTTTACAAGTAACTACTAGCTGGCAAGATACAACCGTTAACGCAGCGGAATTAGCAACAGGTACATATATAGTACAATTATACACAGATGATCACGGAACAAATTCAATTGGTCATTATACAGAATATTATTCAGGTATTATGAGTTGGTATTCAACTAATACAAATTCAACCGAGACAGATGAAATAATATTACATAGAGCAGGACATTCACCTAATGTAGGTGATATTTTCTTAAGAACAGAAAGAACAGCAAGTGCAGACACAACAGATATGAATTTACAAATAAAAACATCGAATAACGCAAGTGGTTCAGCTACTTACGTATTCAAATTTAGAAGAATGATTTAAATAAACAAACATGGCATTAAAATTAACAGATATATCGGAATTAGGAGCAGCAACTTTTGCAGGTGATGCAACTGTACATAAAGATGCTCCTAAATTCATACTAAAAGATACAGGTACAGGAAACGCTATGACATCAGAATACTCTTTTCAAGATGGAAATGGAGTGTCAAGAGGATATATTGGATATGGTTCATCAGGAAATTCTGTTATGTATATGCAAAATACTTTATCTGAGATTCATTTACATACAAGCAGTGGTTTATGCCAAACACTCGCTGGTACTAATACAACTTTTGTGGGAGATATTACAGTTTCAGGTGGTGATATAACTTTAGGTGGAACAGGTAGAATTCAAGGTATTGATACAGTAAGTGCTAGTACAGATGCTGCTAATAAAACTTATGTTGATACTCAAATTACAAATTTAATTGGTGGTGCTCCAGGAGCTTTAGATACATTAAATGAATTAGCTGCAGCTATAGGTGATGACGCTTCTTATGCAAGTTCAATAACAACATTATTAGCCACTAAACTTCCTTTAGCTGGTGGCACAATGACTGGTGTAACGCAATTTAATGATCACACTAACTATGGAGATCAAGTACACGCAAGATTTGGAGCAAGTCAAGATCTTTTAATATATCATGATGGTAGTAACAGTTGGATAAAAGATACAGGAACAGGTGGTTTAATATTAACTACCAGCCTTTTAGAAGTTTACAATGCAGCGGTAAATGAATTTATGATTAAAGCAACTGAAAATGGAAGTGTAATTCTCTATTATAATGGTTTACAAAAATTTAGTACTATAAGTGATGGTGTTCAAGTTCCAGCTACTCAAGGTGTTTATTTTGATGGTGGTTCTCATACATATATTAAAGAAACTTCAAATGATAATTTAAAAATATTTTCAGGTGGTTCTGAGGCTGTATTATTTGCTGGTGCAAATTCAACTTTTGCAGGTACTGTTCAAGCGGTAACAGGAAAAATTTCAGATAATTTATATTGTTCTGGTGGACAATTTTACCTTGGTGCATTAGATAGTACAACAAATGATACATATAGAATGTATACATCATCAGGACAACTTCTCATACAATCAAGAGAAAGTGGAACATGGACAAGTAGGTTAGTTATTAATGATGATGGAAGTGTTTATACTCCTAATTTGCTAGAAGCAGCTGGTGGTTTATCTGCCGCATATGGTGTTGTTGGTGCTCCTGGATTTAAATTTGCATCTGATCCACACACTGGAATGTACCATATTAGTAATGATGTAATAGGACTTTCAACTGGTGGTTCTGTTGCTTTAACTATAGCAAATCCTGATTCAACTTTTGCAGGAAAATTAGCCGTTGGTGGTGCAACACAAAATGCACACTCTGGTGTATTAGACGTGGCACTGCAACAAACAAGTGGTGCATTGGGTGGGGCTCATTCAGCACATTTTGGTAGTACAGCTCATGCTAATGGTCAGATTATGGGTTTAACGTTAGGTTATAAAGAAAGTGGTAATACTAGTTATAGAAAAGTTGCATTAGTTGCAGCTGGTAGAGGAGACAATGCTGCAAGACAAGATTTTCATGTTTTAGTAGATATAGCAAATGATGGTGGAAGTGCTGTTATTGGTGATTCAAAATTAAAAATAGATGGATTAACAGGTGATACAACTTTTCCAAATAAAGTTAAAATTGGTACAGGTACATCATATTTAGTACAAAGTGGTAATGGTTTACAAATAAAAACAGGTGATTCATCTCAATATACATCTGAGTTCCATCAAGGTGGAAATTTGTACACACAAAAGATAGTTGATATTGGTGATTCAAATTATTACTTAGATCCAAATGGAACTAGTAGATTAAATACAATACATAATAATGATGGTAGCGCAAGTTCACCGGTATATTCATTTGCAGCGGATACAGATACAGGAATTTATAGAAATACAACAAATCAAATGACTCTTGCTGCAGCTGGAGTTGCAGTTGCCACTGTTCATTCTGGTGGCATAAACATGCAAAATAAAGATATTGATTATGTTAATCAACTACATTTTAATGATAATGTAAGATTTTACGATGATGGAAATGATAATTATCTAAACTTTAAATGGGGTGATACTGGTGCTGGTGCTATAAAATTTATAAATGGTAGCGGTACCCTAAAAGGGTATGTTTATGCTGATAATGGTGGATTTGGCTTCTTAGACAATGATGGCAATTGGGCTTTAAGGACGCAATCAGGTACAAGTCCTTTGCAGTTAAGATGTAACGATAACATTGAGTTTGAAGTGTACGAAAGTTATACTTTATCTTTAGGCGATTCGAGAGCTCCAGTATTCTATGATTCTAATGCTACAGCTTATTATGGGCACTTTGGTGATGCTGGTACATCACTTAATTTAGGTGGTAGTATAATAATGGGAGCAGGTAAAGGAAAAATTTCAATACTTGGTGGTAATAATATAACAATTAGTGGAACTGACGCAAATCACGCGGGATTAAGTTTTGCTACAAATGCTATTTTACCTGCTGTTGTGTCAGCAACAAATAATGGTATAGTTGATCTTGGAGCTACAAGTGAAAGGTTTAAAGATGGGCATTTTGCAGGAAACTTATATATTCCATCTACGAAGGGTTATTACTTTATTGGTACAGACGGAAATTGGAGAATAGGTGCTAATTTAGTTAGTGATTCTGGTGGATTAATATCCGGTCATTCAATTCAATTAATGACTGGTGGTGCTTCAACTACTTATGGTTTTCAGATATTAGGACATCAAACCAATACATCACCATGTTTTGAAGTTGTTCCAAATACCACAGTGGCAGCGAGTATAACTAATGTTCGTGGAAATTTATATGTTAATAATACTTTAACTATAGACAATAGTCGTAATATAACAACAACGGGTACTATAACTGCACAGCATTTTATAGACACACACGATACAGCTTTTTATGCGAATCCAGCATCAACATCAATTCTTAGAAAAATAGTAGGAACAAGAACAAATTTAGCAAGTAGTGAAGGTTGGGCAGAAACAAATGCATGGAGTGTTGGTACACAAACTGGTTATTTTGGTGGTAGCTTTACTATAAATGGTGCCGCTGATGAAAATAATATAGCATATGAAATTGGACCAGGAACAACACACGCCTCTGGACATGGTAATAGATGTTTAGTTTGGAAAATTAAAACTAATACAACAGCCTCAAACGATGAAGGTGGTTGGAATAAAACTATAACCAACATTAATGTAAACATGGGTCATATGTCGGTGGTGTATGTAAAAAGAGTTGGTAATGGTAATGGTAATTGGTATCATGGAACTTCAACTTGTTTAAATGTAAGTGATGGTAGTAGTAATGGAAACCCTTATTTCCATAGTGGTAGTGCTCAAGGTTTACCTTCAGGTGTATGGTGTGTATCTATAGGTTATCTACAAGCTAATAATGATACAGCGGTAACAGCATCTTCTAGTTTTTCTGGTATATATAGATTAGATACTGGAGAAAGAATAATATCTAATACTGATTATAGAATGTCAGGTGGTACCACAACAACACAACATAGAGCATTTTTATATTACGCAACAAATACATCCTCAGAACTTTGGATGACTAAACCAGGTTTTTACGAAATAAATGGTAGTGAACCTACTCTAAGTGAATTATTAATGCGACCAGAAGATAGG
>Ga0315324_10000588_pt1 | contig 12492 bp, 24 predicted proteins | sample M150021515metaG_FD_203919 | JGI IMG/M metagenome (GOLD analysis project Ga0315324, IMG submission 203919) | Ammonia-oxidizing marine archaeal communities from Monterey Bay, California, United States - M1 500m 21515 | ecosystem: Environmental > Aquatic > Marine > Intertidal zone | place: USA...
TATAATCGTAGACCTTTAGGTGTTGGTATCATTAACCTTGCTTACTTCCTCGCTAAGAGGGGATTAAAGTATGATGATGATGCGTTAACTACAGTTGATGAATATGCAGAAGCGTGGAGTTATTATTTGATTAAAGCATCTGCTGATCTAGCAGAAGAGAAGGGAGCATGTCCAAAGAACCTCGAGACTAAATATGGCCACGGAACTCTTCCAATTGATACATATAAGAAAGAGGTTGATGAACTAGTTAAGCATAAAGAACGCATGCCTTGGAAGAGTCTAAGGAATCAATTGAACAAGACTGGAATTAGAAACTCTACATTGATGGCTTTAATGCCTGCTGAAACATCTGCTCAAATTAGCAACTCAACTAACGGTATTGAACCACCTAGAGCTCTCGTATCATATAAGCAATCGAAAGATGGTGTGCTGGCTCAAGTAGTACCTGGGTTCCATAACTTAAAGAATAAGTATGACTTGCTTTGGGACCAACAAAGTCCTGAAGGTTACTTAAAGATTGTGGGAGTACTTCAGAAGTACATTGACCAAGGAATATCTGTTAACACAAGTTATAATCCTGCACATTATGAAGATAATAAGATTCCAATGTCGTTGATGTTGAAAGACCTTATTATGTTTTACAAGTATGGAGGTAAACAATTGTATTACTTCAATACGAATGACCAAGCAGGAGAAGAAGAAGATTGCGACAGCTGTAAAATATAAGGACTGACAATGGCAAAACCAATAGAAAGTGGACACACAAAAAGCTTCCACGAACTCACTTATGAGGAGAGAGCTTTTTACTTTGAATGGATGGATATGTTGATAGAAGACGGTAGGATACCTGAAGACATATCTCAGGAAGACTATATGGCTAAGATATATAGGATGGTGAAAGCGGATCAACACCAACCAGAACCACGCGACTGGAACATGTTCTCATACCCACCTGGTGAATTTCCAGGAACCTAAATTAACTGTTGACTTTTATACTACATTGTAGTATAATATAGGTATATTATGAAAAATTGTGAGGAATATTATGGAAACTTTTGAAAACATTGTACTAGGTTTCTTTATCACGTTGATTTTACTCAACTTTAGTTGGATCTTTTTTAGCAATTCTAACGACAAAATAAACGAAGACTTGTATAAGTAATATGAGGGAAATTTGACCCTTTGTGGGTCATTCTGTGCAAATATAATTTGCACACATCTGGGTAGATGTAAAACTACTTTTAATATATAACATAGGAGTAAATATGTTAGATAAAATCTTAAACGGCGTCAGAGGCGCTACAGAAGCAGGTATTTCACTGATTGCATTGGCAATCGTACTACAGATTATCTTTGGTGGTACAGTACCTTTCTTGGGTGGTGACGTAGTCGGCACAGTCATTGGTTTGATTGGTCAACTCGGAAGCGCAGGTTTAGTTGGATTAATTGCTGCAGCATTGCTGTGGAGATTATTCGAAAAAGACTAAAACTGATATATCATACTTTGATATGAATTCGTTCGTGCAGGACGGTATAGGTTTGGTAGTTCCTTAAAAACTACCACTTTTTAACTCCAATATCCCAACAACTACTACTACAATGAAAAGAACTATGATGAACACCATCAAGCGATTAAAAGCAATGTATCGTTTTGATAAATCTTCTTACTCAAATGATAAGCGAATTGCAATGAGAGTTGCACGGCAATGGATACACGAGTATCCTCCAGGCACTTCTGTGGATTATGTCGCCCAAGAGATTATGGCGTGTTGGGGAAGGACTAAGGAAGAGTAAGTTATATATAAAACACTAGAGGCGAAAAAATTATAATATGAAGAGTGTATTTAAAGTAAGCAAAAAATCAAAAATCGAATCGAATATGTTTTTTGATGAGTCGGTGGACATTGCCAGGTTTGACTTGGTTAAGTATCCCACATTACAGAAACTATATGAGAAGATGTTATCTTTTTATTGGACTCCTGATGAAATTGATGTAACCAAAGATAAGATTGATTACTCTAAGTTGATGGAACATGAGCAGCACATTTTCACTGCAAATCTCAAACGACAAATTCTATTGGACTCGGTTCAAGGACGGTCGCCCAACCTAGCATTACTTCCTCTAGTATCACTACCAGAGCTAGAAGTATTAGTAGAGACATGGGCATTCTTTGAAACCATTCACTCAAGAAGCTATACCCACCTAATTAGAAATGTATATCCTAACCCATCTGTAGTATTCGATGAGTTAACTAACATTCCAGAAATTATAGAATGTGGTATTGACATTGCTACACACTACGACAACTTGATGAACTATGATGGTGCATACGGATCATACGAACACAAGAAATTACTATACTTAACTATGATGTCGATATACATACTAGAAGGTATTAGGTTTTATGTATCCTTCGCTTGTTCATGGGCATTCGCTGAATTGAAGAAGATGGAGGGTAATGCTAAGATTATAAAATTAATTGCTAGAGACGAGAACACTCATTTAGCAGCTAGCCTTTCTATTATTAAGAATTTTCCGAAAGAAGATAAGGACTATATAAAGATTAGAGATGAAACAGAGAGTGAAGTAGAAGATATGTTTATGTCTGCTATTAAGCAAGAAGAGGAGTGGACTGATTATCTATTTGGTACTGGTTCTATGATTGGTCTTAATTCGAATCTATTGAAAGACTATGTTCGATGGATTGCCGCAAAGAGAATGAAGAGTCTGAGTTATACTGTACCATACCATGTGCAACAAGCTAACCCATTACCATGGACGGAGAAATGGATTGGTGGTGGTAATGTACAAGTTGCACCACAAGAGACTGAAATTACCAGCTATATAGTAGGTGGAGTTAAACAAGATGTTAAACAAGAAACTTTTAAGGGATTAAGTTTATGAACGTAGTTTGGAGTAAGAATGATTGTGTATACTGTGAAAGGGCAAAACAATTATTGGTAGTGAATAAAATAGAGTATGAAGAGCGCAATGTAGAAAATGGTGAATGGACTATGGAGCATCTATCAGAGGCAGCTCCAAGAGCTAGAACCTTTCCACAAGTTTTCCTAGACGATATCCTCATTGGGGGGTATAATGAACTGTATACTCACTTGATGATTAAAACGGCTAGTCTATAATATGGCTTCTAATTGTACTGATTGTAATAAGCAATTTAGGATTCTCGTCGATGTTGATGGACCATTTGTACCCGCAGACGAAATGGACATGGAAATCACGTTCTGCCCATTTTGTGGCATGAATTTAGAATGGAATGAAGAAGAAGATGTGGATTTATGATAGGACCGAATTTACTTCTGATGATATTGGGGACTATTACGGTTTTATATATCGTATTACAAATATTATAAATGGCCATGATTATGTCGGAAGAAAATACTTCAAAACTAAACGCAAGCTCAAACCTCTAAAGGGCCGTAAGAACAAACGGATAAAGGTTGTAGAGACTGATTGGCAAGACTATTGGGGGTCTTCTAAACGACTATTAGAAGATATCGAGAAGTATGGAAAGGAAAACTTTAAACGTGAAATTATAATGTTATGTGATACGAGAGGTAACACTAACTATTATGAAGCAAAGATACAATTCGATGAAGACGTTCTATTGAGAGAAGATAATTACAATGGAATTATAGCAGTTAAGATAGGTGCTGGGAGTGTAAAAACTAGTTGACCTTTAGCGAGTAATGATGTATAATAGTAGTATATTAATTGATAGGAGTATAGTATGAAATGGTTAATCATATCAGTGATTTTAGTATCACTATTTGTAGTAGGAGAACAGTGGGTAGTTAGCGAGTTCGATGCATTATTCCTAAATGGCCATGAAGGCCTTCCAGAGTAGGAGAGTATATTATGGTAATTGTAGATTTTAATGGCGTAGCCGTTGGTTCTGTTTTAGGACAGATCAATCATGGAATGGAATTGAATGAGAATCTAGTTCGGCACATTGTGCTTAACAATATTAGGTCTTATCGGGTTAAGTATCCAGAAAGTGATTATGGAAGAATGGTCATTGCTTGTGAAGGCTGGTCTTGGCGAAAAGATGTCTATCCAGAGTACAAAGCTAATAGGACCACTAACCGAGCAAAAGACAAATACGATTGGACTGAAATCTTCAGAATCCTTGACGTTGTCATTAAAGACTTGAGAGAGAGCTTTCCGTATGCAGTAATTCAAATTGATAGGGCAGAAGCAGATGATATCATTGGTGCTTTAGCAGTAGAGAAGTCTACTCCCCTCCTTGGAGAAGATGTTGTAATCATTTCTGCTGATAAGGATTTCGTTCAGTTACAAAGACATGGAAATGTCATTCAATATTCACCCCTCCAAAACAAAATGTTAACAGCAGATGATCCAGAATACTTTCTATTTGAGCATATCATGAAAGGAGATTCGTCTGATGGTGTTCCCAATGTAATGTCTCCAGACAATTCATTCACTGATAAAATTAGACAGACTCCTATGAGGAAGAAGTTGATTAATGAGTGGTGGCAGAATAAACACAGACTAAAGGAAGTTATGCCAACAGAGGCCTTTAGAAACTATATGCGAAACCGAGAGATGATTGACTTGGAGAGAACTCCTTCAAACATTAAGGTGGAAGCACTCGAGTCATATGAATCTTATAAATACCCACAGAGGTCTAATATTTTATCATATTTAGTCACAAACAACATGAAACTTTTAATCGAAAACGCAGGAGAATTTTAAACATGCTCATCTATGAAATCTTAGACGCAGTTGAAGAGGCACAAACAAGAGAAGAGAAAATGGAAGTTCTCGCTTCTAATGACAGCTTGGCTTTACGTGACTTAATGAAGGTCAACTTTGATCCAAATATTAAGTTGTATCTATCCAAAAATGTTAATTGGACTCCATCAGAGTCTCCCTCTAAGAATTTAAAAGATATCACTAAGTTTCTAGTCCCGTTTGTGGAAGAGAATACATATGACCTAGGACGAAGAGATAGCTCATTCAAAGCAATGCTAGAGTCTATCCACCCAATGGATGCTCAATACCTTATCTCAATTGTCAAAAAGCAGTTGAAGGTAAAGGGATTAACAGAAAAGCTCGTGCGTGGGGTATGGGGTGATAGAATTTTTGGGGCAGTCAGGTATAATAAATACTAATGCCTATATACACATTTAAAAATAAGACAACTGGAATGGAGTGGGAAAAGACTTTAAGCATTAAAGACTTGGACGACTATAAGAAGGAGAATAATTGTGAAACAGTGATCGGAACAGTAGCGGTAGTACGAGGAGTTGGTACTCTTCACTCAAAAGTTGATGGTGATTTCAAATCTAAGTTAGCTAATATAAAGAAGGAGTACCCGCATAGTAACGGACAAATAAAGGATTGGTAGAATTGAATAAAAACCAAAAAAAGATCCGACTAGATGATCTTCCAAATCTAGAAGCGAGAAATCAACATCAACACGACGCCATCAACAACTGGGAGGCTGGCAAAAATTTAATATTAAACGGTTCGGCTGGTACAGGTAAAACATACCTAGCATTATCATTAGCCTTAGAATCGGTGTTAGACGGTGAAACCCCATATCATGATCTCATCATCATTAGGTCTATTGTACCAACAAGGGACATAGGCTTCTTACCTGGTGATGAGGAAGAAAAGAAGGAAGCATACACTGCTCCTTATCAAGCAATATTTCAAGAGTTGTTTAAAGTACCAACTGCTTGGGATAATCTAAAAGCTAAACATCAGCTTCATTTCGAGAGCACCTCATTTATAAGAGGTATCACATACAACCATGCTGTTCTAGTTGTTGATGAATGTCAAAACTTAAACTATCATGAATTGTGTTCTGTTATTACTAGGGTAGGTAGACACTGTCGTATCATCTTCTCAGGTGATTATAAACAGTCCGACTTAGTTAAGCAAGGTGATAAATCTGGTATCAATAAGTTTTTAGATATTATTAAGAAGATGCCAAAGAAGCATTTTGCAAAAGTGACATTCACTAGTGATGACATTGTCCGAAGTGGATTAGTGAAAGACTTTATTATAGCAAAGAATGGTGACTAATGTTTAGACATGAGAAAGTAGAGTTGGGATATGAAGACCTTAGTTGTGTAACAAGGTCAACGGGACGTAAATACACAACGCCTAACAAAAAGGAGTATCCATCAATAACTACTGTTTTAAGTGCTAAATCAAAGGAGTCGATAAAAGCGTGGAGGGCAAGAGTTGGCGAAGAAGAAGCCAATAAAATATCCAGGAGAGCAAGTATCAGAGGAACTGCTGTCCATGCTATTATTGAAAAGTATTTGAATAATGAGGAGGACTTCCGAAGTGGATATATGCCTCATATAATTCAGAGCTTTAATGATGTTCGACCCCATTTCGATCAAAGGATAGGAACCATTTACGGCCAAGAGATTCCATTGTATTCAGACCACTTAGGGGTTGCTGGTCGAGTAGACTGTGTAGCAGAATTTGATGGAAAGTTAAGTATAATTGATTTCAAGACTAGTTTGAAACCTAAGAAGAAAGAGTGGGTAGAATCATATTTCCAGCAAGAGTGTTTTTATGCTATTGCTTGGGAAGAACGCACTGGCATGCCAATTACACAATTGGTAACTATCATTGCAGTTGATAATGCTGCTCCCCAAGTATTCATAGAACATAGAGATGACTGGGTTCCTGCTTTAAGAGAAAGTATAGTTCAATTCAACTTTAGTTGAATTTTTTACCGGCTCAATTAGTAAAATAACTGTTGCCTTTTGTCAAAAATAGCGTATAATGTAATTATAACAGTTAGAAATGGTCTGGCTGATTTTTAGGAAACTATATTATGTTAATAAAAAATAAAACTGAAAGAGACAACTATCTTCGCACTAAACCCGTTTTCTATCAAAGAGGTTGGTACGCTTTTATAAACAATGATACACTATCACCGGCCCCTGAGAACGCAGCTGATAAAAAGGCTTATGAAGAGTATATGGAAGGATTCGGTGACGCCTTCGCAAACCACGAATGTTTAACTAACTAGTATGCATATGAGAGATAAAGTAATTTTAGTAGACTGTGATGGAGTACTCCTAGATTGGGAGTACCACTTCTACAAATGGGTTAAAGCTGAAAAAAGTTTAACTCGAAAGTTCGATCACTACCGAGTGTCAGAAGCAATCGGTATTTCAACGAAGGCAGGTCATAAACTTGTCCAAGAATTCAATTCTTCTGGAGATATGAAATATCTATCTCCATTACGTGATGCTATTAAGTACGTACGTAAACTACACGAAGAGCATGGATACATCTTCCATGTCATTACTTCCCAGACTCATAATCAAATGGCTAGGAACTGGAGAATGCAAAACTTACACAATGTGTTTGGTGATGTGTTTGATGGTATTACCATTCTCGGCACTGGAGAAGATAAAGATGAAGAACTCGCTAAGTGGGAAGGAACTAACTGTTGGTGGGTAGAAGATAAACCTGCTAACATTGTTATGGGTAATGAATTTGGCCTTGAAGGTATTCTTATGAGTCACATTCATAATCAGGAAGATATTGATGGTCATAGAGTACAAAACTGGAAAGAAATATATAGTTTAATAACAGGAGACCTTTAGGATAAGTAATAGTATGGCACACATGCACACAAAAGAACAAGTGAAAACTAAATTTGATGGACTCCGGGAGTGTTTGAAGGGAGTATCTCATAGGGCCCGATGGCATAATATGACAGACATGGCCGTGGCAATCGAAAATGCTTTGCAGATGGTTGATCAACTTGAGCGGGAATATGATGGAGTATATGATGACAGTAAACGAATGGATTGACTTAATTATAGCGGTACTATTCTATGGAGCTATAGCTGGATCTGTATGTATATACGACTTATTTCCATCACCAGAAAAAAATAAAAATAAGGAGTAAGTTATGATTACAGACGACGTAGTTGTATATTGTCGAGGTAAGTTAGAAATCCCTACAGATATCCACATTTCTATAGAGTATGAGGACTTATCCGATGATGGAGTGAAGGGATGGGCATATGATGCTGGCGATGACGGCGAGTATGATATTGAAATTGAACAAACACTGAGCGTTGCTGAGACAATCAAAACAGTGTGCCATGAGATGGTACATATTAAACAAATGATTGATGGACGTGAGTTAAGTGAAGCTGAAGCCTATGAGCAGGAAGATATATTGGCTAATGGGTACTTGTGAATTTAAAACGAAGGAAAATGCAAATGACTAATAGAAAACTAATGAGTGAATATTATAAGGATGATGGAAGTGTCGCTAAGATTTACCAAGTGGTAAGCTCTTTAAATGGGGATTCAGAACAATCGTTCTTCTCTATTACATACAAAGATAAGTTTGGTGTTAGAATTGGTGTTGAAGACTTTCCACACAAATCAATACACTATGTTGAAGATGCAGCTGAGAATTGGACTCTTGGCATCAAACAACTGCTATTAGGATGAGTGAGTCTGGCATATATCGTACCCCTGATGGCAAAGGAAAACAGAAATGTATCAAGTGGGACGATTGGGTAAAGTATAAGTATACTAAACCAGAGCTCTGTTGGGAAGAAGACCATGAAATAAAGATTTTTCCTGATTGTATGCTAAAAGATGAACACTTAATTATCACGGAGGATTAGTATATGTCAGTAGATTTCGATTTCGGATTCACTTTAGTTGATGAAGGTGAGTTAGAAGTATCCCAAAAACTAGAAACAAGCGACAAAGAATCAGCAAAGTTAAAAGCCGAGAGAGCATTAGAAAGTGCTAAAGTTACAGCAACCCAGGATAAGGTAGATGCATTATACAATGCTATCGCGCCCTTATTAAACAATTTAAAAGCAAACCCCGAAAAGGAATACATCCTTTGGCCCAATCGTGTAGAGAAGGTTGAAGAATTTGAAGACTATTTACGAGAGATTTATACCCAATGAAGAAACGTCCTATACAGAATAAAACCTTACACGCTGTAAGAACAAAGCTGTATAGACAGAAGGTTGAGATCGATCGTAAAAAAGAATCAAAGAAAAGAGGATTATTTTTAAAATAGCTGTTGACCTTTGTCGCAACTTGTTGTATAATTACCTTACATTAAACAAAACAGGACCTATATTATGTCAGAAACACGTGGAATGACTCGAAGAGAGAAGTTAAAATTTGAAGCAAAGCAACGCCGTAACAGCGGCAACTCCAAGTTAAAAATCAGTATGGATGCATTCTCTCCGGAAGTGATGTATGGAAGTGAAATGGAAGACAGAGAGGCTTGGAGAGAAGCTGGAGTCCTGGATTGTGTTCAAAATACAATCGGAGGAGACTCTGATGGCTGGTAAACGTAAAGTTAGAGCTCGTAAGAAAGTAGGATTAGCTGGTGCACCTTTAGACAAGGGCTGGCCAGCTTTTAAATTCTACGTACACTATCAATGTGATGATAAAGAATGTCTTACGATATCTAGGAACTACGTTAAGCGCAATTTCTCAAAATCAGATGCACAGGCTATACTTGTTCATCCTAATTACCACATCGCTCAACATCACACAAGTGCCATTCTACATTGGATGAACCTTGGTAATGAATTCCCAGAAAACTATGCGAGAGCACCAGAGTATATCAAGGATAAGTTTGACTTGTTGATTGAAAGTGGAAAGAACATTCTTAAAGCTGTTAAGAAAAAGAAAGCTGTTCCTACTGTAAAGATAACTATTCAAGATAGAATGAGAGCTCAGGTACTGGCTACTATTATCCCTGAACTGTATACAATCGAGGATGCTTGGTTGGCTGGAAAGAAACCACCAAAGTACAACTTGTATCAACAACTTACAAATTATGATATAAAGCGTGTAATCGAAGTTAATGAGTGGATTCACGAACATCTTGATGATTATGTTGGCGTCCTGGAGAAGTCAGATAAACAACTGGTAGAGGCTTATTCACATCTAACTACAAAGGAGTTAAAGGCTAGGGTTACCCTACTCAACTCCTTCCTAGATGACTTGGATAAGTACAAAGAATCTAAAAAGGCTGCCAGAGCGTTCAAACCAAAGCTAAAGAAGCTCAAGACTGTTGATAAGCAAGTTGAGAAGATGAAGTATGAGAAGACAAATGCGGAGTATAAGTTGACATCAGTTAACCCATTACGCATTCCTGGATGCATGCATTTGTATTTGTTTAACACTAACACACGACAGTTAACAGTATTTGATTCGGATAGTCCTGATGGATTGACTGTATCAGGAACTACTGTCAAAGGGTTTAATACAGAAACCTCATTGGTAATGAAGTTACGTAAGCCTGAAGATGTAATAAACACTGTTCTAAAGAAGAGTCCGTTGCAAGTTGGCAAGGCTCTAGCAAAGATTAAAGCCAGCAAAAAGGTGCCTACGGGCAGGACTAACGAACATATGGTAATACTTAAATGCAAATAGATATTAATAGACGATCATTTTCAAAACTTGTAGAAGATTATTTAATTAGACACAAAGACGTTGATTACATGGAGGCAATCATAGAGGTATGTGACGCACATGCGGTTGATGTTAGAGACTGTAAGAGTTTACTGACCAAAGAAATTATACAAAGGATAGAGGTAGAGGCTCGTAATAGTAATCTAATCGAGGGTGGTAATCCTTCATATGCACTACCATTATAAGGTATTGCTGTTGACTTTTATAATGAAATAGGGTATAATATGATTATGGATGGTTATGCTGCATACTGCTTTTCAAATGCAATCAATATGCATTTTAACTCACCGAGTTATGATGCTATTAAATATAATTTTAAAACTAGGGTCACTCAGAAGAGTTATTGGGGGAGACCAGATAAGTACCAATTAACCAAGATTGGTAAGAGATTTAAACACAAAGAGGATATTGTTAAATACTTTGTGGCTCATCAACTAGCAGGGAATAAGTGGGTTGGTGATATGATACGTGATGAAGATACGTATACCGAGTTCTTAAAACGTATAGATAGTCTCACGTATAATTTTAAGAACGAATTAGAAGAAATTTCAGATAAAGGCTTCGATTCATTATTCCAGGTGACTAAGGATATTCAATATCCTAAAATCATCAGCCTTTATTTGGATGGTACAGTGTCATTAGAGACAGTGTGCATTTTGAATCAGCTCACAGGTTTTATTGAGAGAGCTGATTCAAGTATAACGGAGACACTTTTGTGGCCCGATTTATACAACAAGGTGGTGAAGTATCAACCGTTTGTTCGTTTCGATAACGAAAAGGCTAGACGGTTGGTGTTATCCATTTTTAATAATGATACAACTTAATACAACTTAATACAAATAATATACAGGAGTAAATTATGAGTTTTGCAGACTTAAAAGCAAAAGCAGCGAACATGGATTCGCTAGTAGGAGCCGCTCAGGCAGATGGTGGAAAGAAAGATAAAACTTCTTACCTTGATGAGCGCATGTGGAAACCAACACGAGACAAAGCAGGTAATGGTTATGCCGTTATTCGCTTCTTGCCTACAGTAGAAGGCGATGACCTTCCGTGGGCTAAGTATTGGGACCATTTCTTTAAAGGACCTACAGGTCAATGGTTTGTTGAGAAATCACTAACTACATTGGGCAAAGATGATCCCGTTTCTGAATTGAATTCTCAATTATGGAACTCAGGCATCGATAGTGACAAACAAATTGCTAGAGACAGAAAGCGTCGCTTGCATTATGTTTCTAACATCTATGTTATCTCAGACCCAGCTAATCCTCATAATGAGGGTAAAGTGTTCTTATACAATTATGGTAAGAAAATCTTTGATAAAATCATGGATGCAATGCAACCACAATATCAGGACGAGACCCCGGTCAACCCTTTTGATATGTGGAAAGGTGCTAACTTCAAATTGAAGATTGCTAAGGTAGAGGGTTATGTAAACTATGACCGTTCTACATTTGGTGATGGAGAACCTTTAAGTGATGATGATTCTAAACTAGAAGCTATCTATAATCAAGAGCACTCCTTACAAGAGTTTACTGATCCATCTACGTTCAAAACGTATGATGAGTTGAAGTTAAAACTAACTCGTGTTTTGGGTGAGGGTGGTCATGTGACTTCAAGTGCTGATCAGATGGAATTAGATGAAGCTGTTGAAGTTAAAGCTACACCAGTAGTGGAGGTTGCTTCGAAGAGTACTGATGAAGATGATTCAATGAGCTATTTCGCTAAACTAGCAGCAGAGGGCTAGTATAAAAAAAAGCTGTAAAAGCCCACTTCGGTGGGCTTTTTTTTAGTCGTTGTAATTTACTCCAGTACCCATTCCAGCACGAGCACCAGGCCTTGCATTTGATGTGCCAAAGTTATTGACGGTAATAGAACTGTTATCTGTATTATTAGAGCCAGAGATATTAATACTCTCTCCAGGACGAATAGGTTCTCCTGTTTTAGGGTCTTTTGGTATTACTGTCCAAGAACCCGCTTCATCAGCAGCGCGCTTTTTGTCTTCC
>Ga0315324_10000594_pt1 | contig 12457 bp, 20 predicted proteins | sample M150021515metaG_FD_203919 | JGI IMG/M metagenome (GOLD analysis project Ga0315324, IMG submission 203919) | Ammonia-oxidizing marine archaeal communities from Monterey Bay, California, United States - M1 500m 21515 | ecosystem: Environmental > Aquatic > Marine > Intertidal zone | place: USA...
CAAGGTAAAATAAAAAGATTTAGTAAAGTTATTTTTAGGCTTTTTAAAACAGTAGGTTTTGATTTTGGTTCTAATGATAAAATGGGTAAAAAGCCTTTTAGAAAGCCAGCAGATAAAATGGGTAAAGCAGTTTCTTTATTTACAGGAGATAAAAAAGTAGATTTTCCATTGAGTGACAATGAAAATGGTTGTATAATTATTAAGCAAGAGCAACCATTGCCACTAACATTAATAGCAATAATGCCACAACTAAAAGTAAATAAGGCTTAGAAATATGTGTACAGGACTAGAAGGAATAGTAGGCGGGGCAATATTACAGGGTGTGTCTCAATATAATCAAGCACAGGAAGCGGAAGAAACGGCTAGATACAATCGTGCTGTGGGTGAGAGAAGAGCAAGAGACATTGAAACTAAAACAGAGTTTGATTTAGCTCAACAAGCTAAGAATATGGAAATGGTTAGGGGCAGACAAATAGTAGCAGGGGCTAGTTCAAGCGGTGATATCTCTAATTATCGCGATATTTTTGATATGACAGAAGAACAAGCTGAATTAGACGTACAAGCATTAATGTATGGTAGTCGTCGCAGGGCTAATTTTGCACGAATGGGTGGGCAAGAAGCTTATCGACAACAAATGGGGCAAGCACAAAATCTTAGAGCAAGAGCTGGTTCATCATTATTAACAGGTGCTAGCACTGGTATAGAATATTATAAAGGATTATAAAATGGTTAAAATTCCAACTTTAACAAACCAAACAACACTTGATGCATCACCAGAGCCAATGGTTAACCCTGTTGCAAATAGAACAGGTGAGATAATGGGGAAAGGAATACAGCAAGTAGGTACAGTTATGCACCGTATGCAACAACGACAAGAAATGGTGCAAAATATTAATTTATCAAGACAATTTAATGCAGATTTAATAACTTTTCAAGGCGATTTTGAAGCTAATGAAGATTTATCAAATCCTAATAGTTTAGCTAAGTATGATGAACATATTGATAGCAAGATTAATGATATTTTAAACAATTATCAAGGCTCTGAAACTTCTAAACAGGCCTTAGTTATGAGCTTACAAAAGCAAGCAAGCACTTATAGAGCAAATACACAAGTTAAAATTCGCAATAAACAATTAGAAACTGTTTATGACCATATAAATGATGAAATATCTCCTATTTTACAAGATATTACACAAGGTAATCTTGATGTTGAGACAGGTTTACAACAAGCATTTGAAAATATTAATACTTACGGCGAAGAATTAGGAACTAGTCAAAGACTTGATATATTTGATGCCGTTCAAGAAAAAGTAGGTATATCACATTTTACTAAATTATTAAACGGGAATGACCCAGAAGGTGCATTAGACTTTTTAAGTAAAAATAGAACAATTGCTAATGCTATATCTGATTCTACTAGAAATAAATTAATTCAACAAGCTCAATCATTTAAACAACAAGCAGTTTCTGATTTTAATAAAAAATCTTTTGAGCAACAACAAAGAATGCAATCTATGCCAAACAACAAAGAGTTATCAGCTGGGGAAAAACTTTATGTAATGACAGGCAATTCTTCTCTTTTAGCAGAAGAAGGTAAAGTTGAAATAAGACGAAATGAAGAAAAGTTTAAATCTCAAATAAGATTAGAAGAAGAACAATCCAAAATTGAATTAAAACGAAAAGAAGAAGAGTTTAAAGTTAAACAGCTAATAGAAAAAGACAAGCCACTGATGACTCAAAAAGTTAAGGATTTAAACACTGAAACTAATCGTTTATTAACTAATATTGATGAAATTTTAATTCAAATGTCAGACTTAGGAGAAAGTGGAGTAGATGATTATCGTTTAGCTGATGATAATGGTAAAGCTAAAATTTTAAATGAAGCAAAAAGATTTGTTGAAGACAATGATTATGCTGATGCTTCGGTTGGTATGGCAGGAGCGTTCTTCTCAATGATATCTGGTACTGATGCATCACAACTTGAAAATAAAATGGAAGATATTAAATCTAACATTTTGATAAGCACAATGCAGGAAATGAGAAAAGGCTCATCATCTGGTGCAACTGGTTTGGGTGCGTTAAACGAAAAAGAATTAAAAGCATTACAAAGCAGATTAGGGGCGTTAGATATTTCAGACCCGATGACTATGTACAAATCTCTTATTGATATAAGAAAAGATTTTGCTAGAATTAACCAACGACAACAAGAAATTTATCAAAATACTTACGGAGATTTATCAATTGAAAAACCAACTAATGATAATAAACCTGCATTATATGATAATAATGGTAATAAAATGAAAATTTATAATGTAGATAATGATGGCAATGTAACTGTTGAATAAGGATTATTAAATGGCTAATGAAATAAATAAAATGGTTGTTGTTAATTATATGGGCGGTAGTTTTATAACAAATGAAACAAATTTACAAAATCCCGAAGTAATGAAGAAATTAAATGAAAACTATCGTAATTCTTCTGATTTTGATAAAATAATTGACAGAACAACAGGGGCAAGTACTTTTGTACGAACATTAGCACCACCTAGTAAGTCATTTGAAGACCGTTTAGCAACCATAAGGAAACATTACCCTGATGCAGTTAAGCACGGGGAAGATAATTTTTTATTTACTAATCCTGAAACAGGCAAACCTACTTTATTTGATGAAACCCGAGGCGGTATTTTAGGTATACAATCCGCGGGCGATATTACTCAATATGGTAGAGAAGTAGCAAAAATAGGGGGAGGTATACTAGGTTTAGGCTCATCAGTTGCTGGTGCAATTCCAACAGGTGGTTCTAGTTTGCTAGCTTCTTCGGCTGTGGCGGCGGCGGGCTCAACAACAGCAGGATATGCATATGATGTATTAATTGAAGCATTAGGCGGTGTAGACACTCGAAATGCAACTGAAAGAGCTTTTGATTTAGCATTGGGTTTTGGTGCTGAAACAGTCGGCGGTGCAGTTGGTAGTAAAGTCCTTACAGTAGCGGGTAAAGGTGCAAAAAAAGTATTAGGCGGGGCTACTACACAATCTAAAAAGATATATGACTTAATGGTTAATTATGGCATAACTCCAACGGGTGGTGCAATTACAGGCGGTCGTGGTATTGGTAGGTTAGAAGCGGGACTAGATGCACACCCTTTTTCTGCTACTACAATGAAAAATAAAATAGAAGAAGTTATTTCTACTGCACAATCCTCCGCATACAGAGTTGCTCAAAAAGTAGGCAAACCTAAAACACAACAAGAAGTAGGTGTTAATATTCAAGATTCTGCTTCTAGGGCAATGGCAACATTTAGAAAAGAGCAAAAAGCTATTGAAACTAAACTAGCTAATGCTATTGGTGCTGAAACACCTTTTTTTATGAACAATACAAGACAATTGCTTAATGAGTTTGCTATAAAAGCGAAAGATAATCCTTTATTTGCTAAAAAGTATAGTGAATTTGCTAATGATTTAAATTCTGTTTTAAGGCAAAATCCACAAGCACAAACAATACCTTATTCTACACTTCGTGAAGCTCGTACTATTTTTGGTGAAATAACTTCTGATAAATTAGAGTCCACATCTAGGCAAAAATTAGCTAACCAAGTCTATGGTGCATTAACACAAGATATTAGTGAAAATGCAGAAAGATTGGGTGTTAAAGGTGCTTGGGAAAAAACAAATAAATTTACACGAGACTTTATGCAAAAAAACGGTCAGTTTTTAGACAAGATAATTCAAACTGATGCACCTGAAAAAGTTTATCGTACATTACTTAACGGTCGTAAAGATGGCGGTACTTACATTGAAATACTAAGAAAAGAATTTAATGATGAAGAATGGAATCAAATACTCCCTACTATCTTAAAAAAGATGGGTCATAAAAACTTAGGTAATGAAGCAGACGATACTTTTTCTTTTGTAACATATATAACTAATTATCGTAGTTTTTCAGAAGAAGCAAAAAAAGCCTTTTTTGGTAAGAATACAGCAATAAGAAAAGATTTAGATAATTTAACCACTATATTTTCATCAATGGAACAAAATTTAAGGCTTAAAAACTTCTCTAATACAGCAAGTGTAGCTCATACCTTAAATATTTTTGAAAGATTATTATCATCACCAGCAAAGATAGCTTCAACAATTACTAAGATTGGTGCTAGTGTTTTAACCCCTAATTTTATAGCTAAATTGGTTACTAACCCTAAGTTTATCAAATGGCTTGCACAACCTGAAATAACAAAATCTTCACAAATAGGGCAAAGAATAGGGCAACTATCAGTTATAGCCAATGAAAACCCTGAAATATCAGAAGAAATACGACAATTCCTATTGTCACTAACAGCTAATGATGGTAATAAAGAATAAAGGAATAATAAATGACAATTAATGCAACAGCTACAACTTTATCATACGATGGAAACGGGTCAACTACTGCTTTTCCTGTTAGTTTTCAATTTTTTGGCACAGCTACAACTGCTGAATTAAAAGTTATTGAAGTAACCATCACCACTGGTGCGGAAGTGCTAAAAACAAACGGCTCTGATTACACTGTTTCAGGAGGTAATGGGTCGACAGGAACAGTAACGGCTAGCACAGCACCTGCAAGCGGTAAACGATGGGTAATTATTCGTAACACTACAAACTCTCAAAATGTTGACTATGTGGAAAATGATGCTTTCCCAGCAGAAATACACGAAAGAACTGTGGACAGATTAACTGCCCTTGTCCAAGAGATAGCAACTATTCTTGATAAAGTATTGAAAACACCAGAGGGATTTGTTGGCACTTTTAATGGTAATATACCAACTCCTATTGCTGGTCGTGGTCTGCAATTTAATTCAGCAGGCGATGGCTTAGAAATAACAGAAGAATCAATAGCTAATATTATTAGCACAGCTACTACTTTAAAAAATGATACTGAAACCTTAAAAAACACTACTGAGACTTATAAAGATAGTGCTTTAAGTTCTCTTAACGGTATTCAAATAATTAGTTTAGGTGCTAAAAGTTCAGCACCCACCGTTGATAATAACGGCAATGCCTTGGTGGCGGGAACACTTTATTACGATACAACAGCTACTCTTGCTAAAATATACAACGGTACAGCTTGGCAAAATATAGCTGGTTTAGTCACAAGTGCTAGTGATTTAACGACTGGACTATTACCATTAGCAAGGTTAGCTGATGGCTCTATCATCACAGTTAAGTTAGCTGATGATTCTGTAACACAAGATAAAATAGCTAATAACTCTGTTGGTACAGATGAATTAATAAACAATTCCGTAACAACAGCTATTATAGCTGATGATGCTGTAACAAAAGCAAAACTGGAACAAGGTTCTTATTTACCTACACATATATTTACAGACACAACAGGTAAGTTTTTCACTAGAAATACAGATGGTTCATTGCCAACAGGTATAACCGCGGCAAATGTTTGGTCGTTAACAGACCAAGCGGGCGGTGGTGTAATGATCTTTACAAATCACATTGAATTACCACTTAAAGTATCAGGCATACTTGCCGGTGGTGGCGGTGGTGGTTCTACTTATTATGGGGCTTCAGACGGTGGCGATACTATTTTCCTTGGCATAACGGCAGAAGGTGGTAATGGTGGTAGAGGTGTTGGTGGTAGTGGTTATTCAAACCTTATTGATACCTTGGTAAACAATTCAACCGTTAAATCGTTTCCATTAAACAATAGGGGTGGAAGTTCAAACAATAGTAGTCAAGGTTTTGTAGACACACAAGGTGTGTTCGGTTACCCAGGTAGCCAAGTATTTTTCATCGCTACTCTACCCGCAGGTACTGTTTATGATTATGTAGTAGGCGCTAGCGGGAACGGTGGCGGTAACTATGGCTCTTGGGGTTCTGGTGCTTCGGGTGAAAATGGTTTTATAACAATTAATTATTAAAAAGGAATAAAATGAAAAAATATACAACTTTAAATTTTACAGGAGATGTTTATATGATACACTCTGATTTAGCAAGTGGAAATTCTAAGGAGGAAATAGAAAACATACCTTATAGGCATATAAGAATTGTGCTTGATTATTCAGTTCAATGGCTAAATATTTTAGCACATAGAGAAGCAATGGGTACTCCAATGACTGCAAATGAAAAAGAGAATTACAATAAAATGGTGAGTTTTTACGACGGTAGTTATATACCACCTGCTGGGCAAGTGCATACTGAATGGTTTCCACCTGCTGATGGGAAGCCACCAAGAACTGTTAAAAAAACTTTTGATGGTGTACAAACCTTAAAAGCAGGCTATGAAGAAGTAAAAGGTGTGGGGACTTGGCTAGATGGGTAATAGATATGGTATTATAGAAAACGGTATTATAGTTAATATCTGTGTGGGTCAACCAGATAACTGCGAATGGGTACACTTAACGGGTGATTTAAAAAATGCTAATAAAGGCGATAAAATACAAGATGGAGAAATAATCCGTCCAGAGCCTACGGCATTAGAAATTTGGCAAGAAAAAGTAAAAGATAATCGAGAGCAAACAGATAGTGTTATGCAAGAGGATCAGTACTGTAGTTTAAATTCTTGGGATACAAAAAAAAATAAACATCAAGCAAGAATTTTGCACAGAGAATATAAAAAATTAAAAAAAGAAGCACCTGATGGGTGGACAATTAACAAAAAAGGCTATGCGGTGCAATTATGAAAATATTTCTTAATTGGTTTTTAGAAAAATTAATCTCTGATAAAGCATTAAAAATGTTTGTTTCATTAATATTTGCTAGTATTGTATTAATTACTTCTGTTTTAGGTTTTATATTATATCAAGAAAAACAAATTATTAGAGATAATAAAAAATTAATTGTTGATAATAAAGAGCTAATTAAAGATAATAAAAAATTATTTAGTGATAATAAAAAATTAATTAGTGATAATAAAAAATTAATCAATGATAATAAAATGTTAATTTTAGAAAATTCTAAAAGAAATAATTTTATGGAAATGTCTTTACAAAAAGATATAGAGTTTGAAATTCATAATAGGTCTGTTAAAAAAGAAATAGCATCAAAAGGCGGTAGAAGTGTTAACCCATCGTCTCAAAAGCGATGGAAAACTATTTGTTTTATTTACCTAAAAGATAACAACCCTATTTTAAACAAATTTACTTTTGACGGTAAAAGAACATTAAGAGAATCTTGTTCTATATTAGTTAGCGATTAGACTTTAAAAGAATACTGTGTTAATAACAACCACATGACTATATTAATTATTTTATTCACACTAGCATTTTTACCACATATAATTGTAAGTATTCTTTTAATTCTTTCAATACCAATTAATATATTTGGATTATGTGTATGGGGTTTATATGAAGCAATTGTGCTATTAATTAAGATTTACAATAAAATAATTGCTGAACTATCTTATTTATATAAAAGGACTAAACAATGGCTTTTGAATTTGGCAAAAAATCACTAAAACGATTAGAAACAACTGAACCGTTTGTTCAAGAAATAATGCACGAAGTACTAAGTATTAGTCCTTATGATTTCGGCATACCAGAGTTTGGCGGTCGCAGAACTATTAAAGAACAAGAACAGTTAGTTAAACAAGGCAAGTCTAAAACAATGAATTCTAAGCATTTAAAAGGCGAAGCAATCGATATATGTAGACATATGGGTGGTGGTAAATATTCTTTTGAAAGAAAAGACATCTTGCCAATAGCACATATTGTTAAACAGGTGGCCAAGGATAAAGGCTATAAAGTAAGATGGGGTGGTGATTGGCTAAGCTTTGTTGATGCACCGCATTTTGAGTTTACCAAAAAAAAACGAAAATTAGTTGATTACTTTAATTTTTTAAAAAGGAAATAAAATGTTTAATTTTATAACATCGCTTTTTGATGAAACAAATTCATCTACTTTAAAAAAAGGGCTTGATTTAATAGACAACTCTTTTTACACAGAGCAAGAAAAACAAACGGCTAAAAGTGAATTACTTAGCTCAAAAATAGAATTAGTAAAAGAGCATAGCAATTTTGTTAAAACAGCATTTAAAGATGAAAACAAGGGAAGAAGTCATACTAGACGATTTATGGCAATGGCTGTAATTTTTCTTTGGATACCCACGGAATTTGCATTATCTGTGCTAGGCATTTACTATATTATCTATGACCCAAGCAAACTACCACTAGTTAAAGACCTTATGTATGTAACAAGTCAACCTACTTTAATGGTATTAGGCTTTTACTTTGGTAGTCAAGTATTATCAGGATTGTTTAAAAAATAAGCACTCTAAGAGAAAAAGAGTGCTTAAAGTTTTTTACCATTTAGTTTAAATTGTGTCAATATTAAAAAGGTATCTCATCATCAACAACCGTAGCAATTCGTCTATTACTAAGCTGTGAATTAGATTGATTGCTATAATTAGATTCATTACTAGGCTTTGAATCAAGCATTTGTAAAGAACCTTTAAATTGAGTTAACACAACTTCGGTTGAATACTGGTCTTGTCCTTGTTGATTTGTCCACTTTCTAGTTCTTAATTGTCCTTCGATATAGATTTTAGAGCCTTTATCTAGATAGCTTTCAACAATTTGAGTTAATTTACCAAATATAACTATCTTATGCCATTCAGTGCGGGTTTGTTGTTGTCCTTGCTGGTCTTTCCAATTTTCATTGGTTGCGATTGTAAAACTTGCAACATTATCCCCATTCTGTGTTTTGCGGATTTCCGGCTTGGCTCCTATGTTGCCAATTAAAATAACCTTATTTATCATCTTTTATTCCTTTAAGTATAGATTGTTATAAAACTATTGTCTTCCCAAGCTTCTTGATGCTGTGGGTTGGTTGGTTTGGTTTTAAAAAAACTTTTAGCAGGTATGTGCAATTCCACAGGCTTTTCTTGTGCAAGTTTAGTAAATGGATTGTCAGCCAACGATAGAATACTTTTTTCTATTTGATGTTTTTGTATAAATAAACCATTATGTTTAAGTACAAATTCTTTATCTTTAATCCTTATCATCTTTCATATCCTTTTTAATTTTATTTAATTTAGTATGGTAGGCAAATATTATTATTGCTATTAGTATTATTACATCCATTATCTTTCCCCCATAACTTTATAAAGCTCACTCACATTTAAAGCACAGCAAACAAGTATTACTATTAGCATTACTGTAAATGGGTAAAGGTTTAATACAAAGTAATATGGTGCTATGTATATTACACTTAAAAGTATTGTTATAAATATTTGATTGCCTAAAAACCATTTTATATCGTCTAAATTAATTCTCATAAAGAGTATCATTATAAGCGAAGCCAATAGTAGAGTTAGTGTTGTTATATAAAGCATATCGTGCATATCTCCTAGGACACAATACTCTAACCCCATTGCCAACATCACTATTTGTGTAAGTATTATTACTAATGTAAATACTAATATTAATGTTAATTTATTCATCGTGTTTTCCTTTCTTAATGTTTATAGTTGTTAAGGTAACATACATTAAACAACATTGCAACTATTTTTTATTTATCCTTATTACTTTTATCGTCTATTCGATACTTTGCAAACTTATATCCTTGTTCGTATGCCTTTTTAAACAATTGCTGTCCTTTTTCATAATCCTGTTCAACTCCTCTGCCCTCATCATAAGCTTTTGCTAATTTGTATGTCGCTTCACCATTGCCTTGTTTAGACGATTTTCCCCATAGCTCCACTGCCTTTTTATAATCCTGTTCAACAGTTACGCCGTGCTGGTAAAATATACCTAATGCTAATTGACACTTGTCGCACCCTTCTTTATCACCTTCTTTAAAATTGTAAAAAGCTGATGTATAATAATAGCCTAACCTCATTTGCTCACCCCATTTAAACCATTTACAATCATCAGGTTTATTGTTTTTATCTGTCATTTTATACATCTTTTAATTTGTTCAGGTTAATTTCAAGCACTTCAAATATTTTTATTACTTCTAAGAGCTTCCAGTGGTTATTAAAGGGTTTGTACAACCTATTGTTCATAGTTATTCTTTCCATACCTATTTTTCTTCTTAATGTAGATATAGTCATTCCTTTGTCGTCTAATCTTTTTCTAATGAGTATATTTATTTTTTCTTTCATTAATTTTTGGTCTATAAAATTTTCCATCTTATTTATCCTTTTTTAATTGTTTTTTAGCTTTTGCTAATTCTGCACAATATTTCCTATGAAAAAATGTAAAAAATCTTTCTTTTGTAAGTTTTTCGCCCCAATAAATTGCTTTTTCATAATCTTTACCTTCATAATACAGATTAAATAATGAACGGTAGGCAAATGGTTCTTTTTGTTCAGCTGATTTTTCCCACCAGTAAATTGCTTGTTTAATATCTTTTTCAACTCCTTTACCTTCTAAATAAAGTTGTCCTAAAAATAATTGAGCATAACAATGCCCTTGTAAAGCTGATTCCATATACCATTTAAATGCTTTTTTATAATCTTGGTTACGATGATAAGAATCAGCTTTAATAAAATCACGCTCGGAATTGACTTGTTGAATTAATCTATTATAATCCATTTTATTCTCCATTCAATTTTAAAAGGTGACTCGTTAAGTCGTCAAGACGGTCTTGATTATCCCAACGGTCATAGCCACAAGAATCGCAGACATAAGAATCTTCCATACCTTCGGTTACAACTTTTTCAAGCAATTCAGCTGTTTTTTTACAAAAGTACTTTACATTCTTTTTGTTAATAATGTCATACGGAATATACATAAGTGCTTCCAAATCTTGGTCAACCGCCTGGCTTATTATTTCAAAGGTAAGAATATTGTTGTTAATATAACCAATAGACTTTGCATTTATGCTTATAGCTTCAAAACACATTTCTTCGGTAGGGTTTTTTATGTATTTTATAGCTCTTACATTAGTTTCTAGTGCTTTTAAACACATTTCTGCGGTGGGATTTTTTATGTCTTCTATTGCATACCCCTTGTTTAAAGCAAACATTTTCATCTCGTCGGTTGGCTCTTTTATGTATTCAAGATTGTGAATATGATTGTTTAGTACTATCCAGCATCGGCTTGGAGTTTGCTCTAGTTTTTTTATATAGTAACCACAAGACCCCCTTTTTAAAGTGAACTCAACCATATCTTCTGTTAATAATTCTTGAGGTATCCAAAACATAAATTCCGCCAAGAAGTCGAGAAGTTTAAATACTAAGTCTTTATCTTGTGCAAACTTTTTAACTAAATCTTTATTATCTTTTAATTTAATAAACTCTTTGTGCAATGCCCAGAAATCATCTTCTACTGGGTCTTTTAAATATCTATTAAATAGTTCCAAAAATTCTTTTTCATTCATCTTATTTATCTTTCACCCGCAATCTTTAAAATAAAATTTACAATTAATACAAATAATACTATATACATTGCATAAGCAATATTGATTATTTTCAGTTCAAAAGATTGTATGCTCATCGCTACAAGTTCTACAAATAATACACTTATCATTATGTAAATTATTTTTTCCATCTTATTCTCCATTCAATTTTAAATTCATATCATATTTTTCGTTAATTATGCGCGCTTGCTTGCGTTTATATGTAGCCACAGCTCGGTCATATCGCCTTGCGTGATATAGGATTGAGCGTAATATATTTATGGTTACATTGCGTTGCTCTGGTGTGTTTTCCGGCAAAAAACAATCAACATTTTTAAGTATGCACTTTACTGTTTTTCCAATTGTAATACCTAAAACATCTGTCTCGTCGTTATGTTTTTCCAAGTAATAGCCAAGCAAGTGCAAAAGGTGTCCAATGTCGGTGTCTGTAACATTATCATCAATGGTGACTTGTTTTTCCAATTTCAAATACAATCTACGAACATTAACATAAACATCTTTTCGGTCTGCTCTTGTAAATATTTTTAATAATGTAGGACGGTCTAATAAAATTAACATTGCGTGTTTTCCTTTCTTAAATGTTTATACTTGCTAATTTAACAGACTTTTAAACACTAGTCAACTTTAAAAATTATTTATTTCATCTTCAAAATTAGCTTTATCAAAAGTATCTATGTCTTTTAAAATAATTTCATAAATAACATCTTTTACTTTTCCATAAAGTTTGTGAAATTCTTCGTGGGTCATTTTCTCAAAAGAGATAGATTTAGCATTTACCCTTGGTGTGCCGTCTATTCTGTAATCTATTTCATAAAAGCCTGCTTTTATAATTAAATCTTTTCTAAACTGTTCTTTGTTTTTTTTAGGTTCAAGTCTTTTTAATTCTTTTTTGTAAACCTGTTTAAATAAATTTATCTGTTCACGGCTTAAATTTGCTTGTCTAACAAAATTTTCTGATTTGCTATGGAAATGATTATTATAAACAGGTTGCCAATATTGGTAGGCTATTTTTAATAGCTGAAAAAATTTCCTATGGTATCTATAAGACCTCATCTTTTTAGCTGTTAAAACGGTAGGTTCAGTTATTTTATTAATAGCTTGCTGGCTGTCA
>Ga0315324_10000596_pt1 | contig 12443 bp, 8 predicted proteins | sample M150021515metaG_FD_203919 | JGI IMG/M metagenome (GOLD analysis project Ga0315324, IMG submission 203919) | Ammonia-oxidizing marine archaeal communities from Monterey Bay, California, United States - M1 500m 21515 | ecosystem: Environmental > Aquatic > Marine > Intertidal zone | place: USA...
CTAAAACGCCCCATTTACCGGAAAACAGCGGCCTACGGTCACTTCGGCAGGGAAGATAAAGACTTTACCTGGGAAGCGACGGATAAGAAGGACCTGCTGGCAGCAGCCAAGTAAACATGACCGATACCCGACTGTTCAGCTTTGAGTTTTCCGCACCTAAAACCGAAGAGGCTGTTACCAAGGTAAAACAGGTTCATGCCAGACTTGCTGGGCTTTCGCCGCACTTTTTTTCTGTTACCTATGGTGCCGGTGGCTCAACCAAAGATGGCACAAAGCAGACGGTACTTGACCTGGCCAGCACCGGCAGCGTTGTCGCGCCTCACCTTTCCTTTGGTGGCGACGAACCCGAGATTATCGATGCCCTGCTTCGAGAATACCAGGCCGCAGGAATTACCCGCCTTGTCGCACTTCGTGGCGATCGCCCCTCAGGTGTTGGCAGTTCCATGAAGATGTCCCACGCAAATGAACTGGTCGAGTTCATCCGTCAATTGACGGGTGAACATTTTCACATAGACGTTGCAGCCTACCCTGAAATTCACCCCGAATCAGAGACTGTCGACACAGAAATTAAATTCTTCAAACAAAAAGTCGATGCCGGGGCAAACAGCGCAATCACGCAGTATTTTTACAACGCAGACGCTTACTTCCGGTTCAGGGATTTGTGTGACAAAGCGGGCATCAGGATTCCCATCGTTCCCGGGATCATGCCGATCACCAACTATAAAGGCATCAAACGGTTTTCAGACCTGTGTGGTGCCGAGATTCCCCGTTGGATAGAAAAGCAGCTGCAAGCCTGTAAAGCCGAGCCTGACACCCTAAAAGCATTTGGCGTAGAGGTCGTGACCGACCTCTGCCAGCGCCTGCTACAAGGCGGCGCCCCGGGGCTGCATTTTTACACCATGAACCAATCCCTGCCGACCATGAAAGTCTGGAAAAACCTGGGTCTTTAGTCATGACACTACCCAGATTCTTTGTCGAAGGTAGCATCAAAATAGGGAAAACCTTTGCATTGCCTGGAGCATCAGGGCACCACTTGGCTCGAGTGCTTCGTAAATCCACCGCCGAGAGCATCGTTGTGTTCAATGGCAAGGGTGGTGAGTTCATCTGTTCCATCGAATCAATCAAGAAAAATCATGTTGAGGTTAGACCGGTCAAGTACGATGAAAACGATCGGGCGCCCCAACTCAGGACCACGCTCGGGCTTTGCATCCTGAAAAAAGATTCGATGAATAGCGTGTTAACGAAGGTCACCGAACTTGGCATAACCCGGATTACCCCAATTATCAGCGATCACTGCGCTGTAGCGCACAAAGTGATTCATCATCGAGAAACCCACTGGCGGCAGGTGATGATCGCAGCCTGCGAGCAATGCGGCCTTAATCTTTTACCCGCGCTGGACCCGGCCACAAACCTGTCAGACTGGCTTGCTACCAGCAGCGCAGACGTTAGGCTACTCGCAGTTCCTGGAAGTTTCCCAATCCCGCGCACGAAATCTGTCGTCAATTCAGTCAGCCTGTTAACCGGCCCGGAAGGTGGATTTAGTGAAGCTGAAGAAAAAGAGGCTATCAATGTGGGATTCAATACTGTGACATTTGGCGAACGTGTTCTTCGGGCCGAGACCGCCCCGATAGTTGCATTATCGGTTTCTCATCAGGTCTGGGGCAGTTTCGGCATTACCAGATGAGCTACTGAATGAGTGCGTTTAGAATCGCCTCCTCAAGGTAACCCAGGTTCGGTACTGAAAGAACATCGTTGTTGAATCTGACCTTCGCGAGCTCAGTCCGCGCTATCATACCCTCTGTTCCTATGAGCATATCATCAATGACTTTTTGTGCTCCGGGACGGCGCTGCGCAACCAATGCATAGAAGGGCAGCAGAGCCTGGTCAGTATCGCCCCTTAAGATGACAAGGCTCGCCGAGGAAACACTCACCAGGGAAAAACTAGCTCGCTCAACCGTCAGCATTTCAAAAGAGACCACCGGGACTTGGATACCGCGCCAACCCAGCAATCCCAAGAACCACTCCGCCGTATCTTCCATACGTTGCAAAGGTTCATAAGGAATGATTTCAGCAACCACATCACCAGGTAATATAACTGCCTGCTTCTGCATCCCCAGAATGTAGACTTCCAATTGTTCAGGTTCAGGCATGTCTAATTCTGCTCAGGTTTTGCTTTCACGCTCGCAATAACTTCTTCTATAGTCGCTAAAAGTTTCGCTTCCTGGAAAGGTTTCCCCAGGTACTGGTTAACACCAAGTTCCATCGCCTGCTGCTTGTGTTTCTCGCCGGTCCTGGAGGTAATCATGATGACAGGGAGGTCTTTTAAGTTCTCGTCACGTCGCACACTACGAAGGACTTCGAATCCATCCATTCTAGGCATTTCGATATCCAGCAGAACAACATCTGGCCTGATAGTCTGAAGCTGGTCCATCGCATCAACACCATCCTTCGCTGTGACAACTGCAAAACCCTGCCTTTCCATCAGTCGTGAGGTCACCTTCCTGACTGTAACCGAGTCATCGACGATCATCACTGTTCGGACTTTGTTAACAGGTCTCGCCCCCGGAACCGCTTCTGCAACAACCGGGTCTGCCGGCACATTAACACTCGCTTCAACACTCGCTTCGTAGCGACGTACCAATGCCATGCAATCCAGAATAATGACGACACTACCATCACCGAGCACCGTCGCACCCGATATACCGCCAACATCACCGAACTGGGCACCAAGGGTTTTTACAACCATTTCCCTCGAGCCAATCACCCTGTCTACCTGGAGCGCCACCGCATGATCACCGCTTCGGGCAAGGATTACCGGCAAGGGAACCACCTGGCCGGCCAAATTTGGGTCATCTACCTTGTCCAACATCTTGCCAATATAGGCAAGCCTGTATGGTTGACCCGCATATTCAAACATTGGGGCATCCGGCTGATAGTAGGTTTCCAGCTCATAAGGGCTTACCCTGACAATACCTTCGATAGTGTTAAGCGGTATTGCATAAGTTTCTTCTTTAACAACAACCATCAGGGCGCGGTTAATCGAGACAGTGAATGGAATTCGGATGGTAAACTCAGTACCAACACCCAGCGTGGAATCAATCGCCACGCTGCCGCCAAGCGCTTTAATCTCGCTACCAACAACATCCATTCCAACTCCACGGCCGGAAATCTGTGTCAGCTTCTGCGCCGTGGAAAAGCCCGCGTGCATGATGAACTGCATCACTTCGTGATCTGATACATCCTGCCCCTCCGTAATAAGCCCTCTTTCAATAGCTTTATCTCTTACGGCATTGACGTCGATACCACCGCCATCATCACTGATGGCCAGCACCACATATCCAGCCTCTCGAGACAATCGCAGACTGATGCGGCCCTGTACCTGTTTACCGGATGCAACGCGCGCTTCTTTATCTTCGATACCATGATCAACAGAATTTCTGAGCATGTGTTCCAGTGGCGCTACAATTCTTTCAAGAACGTGTCGATCCAGTTCGCCTTCAATATTGTAAGCATCGAATCGAACTGACTTACCAACTTCACTACTGACCTGTCTAACGATTCTTCTCAGCCTGGGAATCAGGCGCGAGAGTGGTACCATCCGTGTCCTGGTTAAACCTTCCTGAAGTTCGGCGCTAATGCGCGCCTGTTGATGCAGAAGAGTTTCTGCATCCCTTACTCTATGACCCAGCGTGTCCTTCAGGTCCATCATGTCCGATGACCCTTCACTCAAGACACGGGAAATTGCCTGAAGCATCGTGTACCGGTCCATCTCCAGGTCATCGAATCCGGAATCACCCTCCACACCCTGTCTGGAACGAATAAGTGTTTCTCTTGAATCGGCCTCAATCTCGAGTCGTCTTACCTGAACCCTGATTCGGTTAATGGTTTCTTCCATTTCCTGGAGATGCTCATTGAAATCCGTAATTTGCTGCTCAACCCGGCTTCGCGTAATACTCGATTCACCCGCCAGACCAATTAATTCTTCCAGTAACTCAGCGGATACCCTGACCATTTCCTGGCTGGCACTCGCTGCGCTCTCGTCCTTGGATATACCCTCAATTGCCGATCCAGGCTCGGCCGGCGCCGAATCATCAGTAGCTATGTAGAGCGCTTCAACTGGTTCCGTTTCCAGTGCGGGCTCAAGCTGTTCAACAAGGTCCTCTGATTCCTCGAGGAAGATCGGTAGGATATCTTCATCGACTTCATCTGCAGGTAACTCGACAACCGCATCATCGTCGCCAGAGACAGCAGTTGTACTGAGTTCATCCGCTTGTGTCGCAACTGCTGGTGTTTCGACCGCTGTCTGGTTAATGCTCGCACTTGGCGCCACGACTGCTTCCGCCGGGCCGTCATTTGTCAATTCGGGACTTACGGCTGTCTTCAGTGATTCAAGTTCTTCTGGCGAAGCGGATCCGATTGCCAACTTCTGATAGATCTCAACCCGACGTGTAATCTCATCCTGCTGAGAATTGAGCAACGCAAAGAAAGGCTCATCAAAATCAACCGGTCGGGACTGAACCTCAATCAGGAAGGTTTCAACATTATGTGCGTATTCACCAAGACTGGCTGCACCCGCCATCCGGGCACTGCCCTTCAACGTATGCAACTGCCTGAGCAAGTTGGCCAGATTATCTCCCAGAGATCCGGATTCAGACCAGCCAAAGATGCTTTGGTCAATTTCTTCCAGCAGCTCTTCAGTTTCTTCCAGGAATATTGGGAGGATATCGTCATCAATATCGTCCGCAGGAAGTTCCGTTAGTGCCCGGGTAGCTGCTTCCGCTGGGGGTTCCTGCACCGGTGCGCCTTCCACCCCTGGCGCCATCAGGACTTCTGGCATGGCCTCTGGCGTGGCCTCTGGAATAGCCTCTGGCGTGGCCTCTGGAATAGCCGCTGGAATAGCCTCTACTTCAGCCGTATTGAAATCTATTGCTTCGAGCTCTGCAATAACGCCCCCGGCTGGTCTTAGCGTCTGAGATGACGCAAAGGCATCGAACATAAATACAAGGTGATCGTGGGCCCGCTTCATTAGCGACAGCGTCTGGTCGTCCGGCGTTGAAGGCCCCTCACTGTATATTCGACGCATGCTGGCGATCAGGGCGACAAGGTCCGGCTGATTAAGAGTCACCCCCTGTTCCTGTGCAATCTTCAACTCAGAAACCAGGGCCTGGACATCCTGCCAACCGTCCGTTGCAATATTAGGTTCACTCAGCAGCTTGATCTCACGGAAATCAAAACCTCTAGCCGGTTCATCTTCGATCGTGCTAACGACCAGACGATCAATCAGTGCATCTAAACCTGGTACAGAATCCCGATGACCAGGAATGTCCTGCAGGACCGTTCTTATAAGGCTCGCGGCTTCCTGAACAGCATCGATAAGATGCGGGTCCGCGGGTTTATTTTGAACAAGGTACTGGTTCACCAAATGCTCGAGGGGCGTCGCTACAGTAGATATTGAACTGATTTCTACCATCGCAGCAGAGCCTTTCAAGCTGTGGAAGGCCGCGAACAGTTCGCTGCTGACATCCCCTGGATTAGCAACGAAACCATCAATAACCTCGAGCTTTTCTTCAGCTTCGATCGTAAATATTTCTTCCCCCTCAGGGCTGTCTACAATACGCTCAGGGCTGTCTACAGCAGGCTCAGGGCTGTCTACAGCAGGCTCAGGGCTGTCTACAGCAGGCTCAGGGCTGTCTACATTGGCAGTAACAATAATTTCTTCGAGTTCAACGGATTCTTCTATTGCCTCAGGTTCCGATGCGGCAGTTGTCGAAATTGCTGAGGGTGTTCTACCTTCGGTTAGCGCATCAGCGATAGCGACCAGTTCGTCGGGCTTGAACCTGTTTTGTTCACCCTCCTTAAACGCACTAACACCTTCAGGAATCCGTCCAACAACTTCAGTAATAACGTCCATCACCGCCGGGTTCGCGGTCACCGTTTTCTCAATCACGCGGTTCAATAAATTTTCAATTGACCAAGCCAGTTCACCAACAACCGTGGCGCCGACCATTCGACCACTGCCTTTCAACGTATGGAACGCGCGCCGAATCTCAGTCAGGGCTTGTTCATTTGTGGGTTCGCTCTTCCAAATCGGTAAGAACTCTAAAATAGTCTCTAAAACCTCTTCAGCTTCGTCAACGAAGATCTCGAGGATTTCATCGTCAATTACGTCATCTTCGGTTTCCGATACGGGCGCGGTAACTTCAACGGGCTCTTCAAGAACTTCTTCTATGACGTCATCGCCTAAATCCGCTACTACCTCCGCCGCTTCCTCTACAACCTCCGCCGCAGGCGCTGCCGTGGGCGCTGCCGTGGGCGCTTCCGCCCCAACCGCGTAGCCGAGCTTGTTGACCGCTGTTTCTGCGACCTCAAGCATCTGCAAATAAGGATCACTCGGGTTGTCCAGGAGCCTTTCAAGATAGTAATCAATCGACGTAATTGCATCCGCCAGATCGTCCATCTGTTCTAGTTCGGGCTTCTGGCTGCCACTTAGCAGAGCGTTAGCAACATAGTTAGCCGCCGCTTTAAGAACATCCCCCGCTTGAAGTTGATTCACGATTATCAAGCCACCGCGAAGCGTATTCAAAGATTGCGGGAGCCCTTCGATTTTGGCGTGATCAAACTCTGATGCGATGAAATCTATGACGCTGTCTTTTCCAGCCGCGAGGCCAATTCTAGTTTCCCTGATCACCGCCGCCTGAGCTTCATCCAGATTACCAAAGGAATCTTCTGTGCGTTCTTTTCCCGAGCCCAAAACCAACTGGCCCAGCTCCGCACCTATTTCGATTAGAGCTTGCGCCATGTTGAACAAGACATCTTCGGACGGCTCACCGCTTGTCTCCAGTTCCTTAATGATAGAGATCTGGTTCGCTACAGCGATCCGTTGTTTCGTATTGTCCAATATGATCATCGTGCTGGAAATCTGCTCAAGGGTTGGCAGCAGAGCAGCCAGATCATCTGTATTTCGATTCTGCGCGCGAACAAAAAGATCAAGTTTGTCCGTGACCGAGTTAAGCTCTTCAATCAGGATTGAAGCAACGGCGGACATGGTTTCATCGTCCGGACCAATGGTGAATTCTTCCGATGCCGGTGCCTCACTCGCATATCGCTGCCGTAACGCTGATATTTTTTTTGTTTCTTTCTTACTTCCATTAATTAACTTAATCAAACCGATAGCCAGTTCTTCGTCTACCGGCATCGACAAAACATGCTGTCCTGCCTGCGCGAGATGCTCCAGGTGATCATCAATTTGTTTCAGTCGTGTCGCTGTCTGGTTATCGAGTTTGATCCCGCCCGTCAGCACACCTTCCACTACCCCCAATCCAAGTTCAGCCAGATTCCCGGTCGGGGAATCACCACACAACCGGACCAGCATCGTAAAGAGCTTGCCGATCGTCGTCAGGTTTTTACGAACCTGGGTTTTCCTGAGAATTTCCCCCAGACACTGCAGGTAACGTGTCCTAATTTTGGGCAGGTTGCTTTCTCCGCCTCCCTGGAAGTAAGCGTTAACTACCTCGCCCGAAGCCGCCTGTGTCAGGGGACCAAGATCAGGACCATCGCCTTCTTCCAGTTCTGCACCTGAACCCTGGATTCTTTCTTCGCCACGCACAGCCCGAAGGTTATTTACCATTGGCAAATAGTTTTTCTCGGAATCTTCTTGCTCTCTGTGTAACCGGTCCAGATAGGCGGGTAACTGCAAAATTGCCTGCATCAGGGTTTCCTGAGCCAACCGAACCTCGGTAATACTGTTGTTCATGAGCGACTGGGCGACCTGTTCCATCTCCGCCGCCATCTGCGTCGGTCCTTCTAACTGGACCATCTTTAGGGTCCCATGAACCTGGTGGATAGCAGTCAGGCAGGTGCGCATGCTGGTCGCGGCATCGGCCGACTCAGACACGGCCTCCAACCCTACTTGTGCATTGTGGAGCGTATTTTCCAGTTCACCCCGAATCCACTCCAGTGCCACATAATCCTGTGTTCCGCTCATCCCAACAACCTATCTATTCTGGTAACTTGAAAGTTACCGAAGACCTCAACTCGTTCGCCATTTCAGCAAGGTTACCTACTGCAGTGGCTGTTTCCTTTGTACCGTCTGTCGTTGCAGTGGTAGTTTCCTGAATACTGTTCATGGTGTTCGATATTTTCCCGGCCGACGCTGCCTGCTGCCTCGCCGCGCCCGAGATGTTCTCAATTATTTCTGCAAGTGATTTTGAAACACTTTCAATTTCACCCAATGCAACGCCCGCATCCTGGGCAAGGCGTGTGCCTTGAACAACCTCAGCAGTCGTCTGTTCCATAGAAGTTACCGCTTCATTTGTATTGCTTTGAATTGTCTTGACCAGCGCGGAAATTTGCTTGGCAGCAGCACCGGACCTTTCAGCAAGTCGCTGTACCTCGTCAGCAACAACCGCAAAACCCTTACCTGCATCACCAGCCATGGACGCCTGAATAGCCGCATTCAAGGAAAGAATATTGGTCTGGTCAGCGATATCATTAATCAACGCAACAATGTCGCCAATTTCCTGGGAACTCTCACCCAGGCGTTTGATCCGTTTCGCCGTCTCCTGAATCTGCCCACGAATATTGTCCATACCATCAATCGTGTTCTGCACGACCACCGCACCCTTGCTAGCGATGTCTACCGAGCGCTCAGCAACTGAGGATGATTCCGCCGCATTGGACGACACCATATCAATCGACACTGCCATTTCATTCACTGCTTCAGATACATCCGCAATTTCATTGGCCTGTCGCTGCGACGCTTCAGACAATGCGCTAACTGAACTCTGCGTTTGGTCAGCAGCATTTGATACTTTCGCGGATGTCTCATTAATCTTCGAAACCAGTTCCCGCATCTGGTCAATGGAGAAGTTAATGGAGTCTGCTATCGCTCCTGTAAAACTCTCCGTAACCGTGGCCTGGACTCTTAAATCTCCATCCGCAAGATCCGCTAACTCATCCAGCAGCTGGAGAATTGCAGCCTGGTTGTCTTCATTCCGTCGTGTACTTTCATTAACGCCGGATTTAGAGGCCCGATAAATGAGGACAATAATGATGACAAACACAACCAGTATGATCCCAAGAAGAGCAAACGCGATCTCCATAGATGCCACGCCAGCACTGCCTTCCGGTCTTGCCAAAGACCCGGATAAAGCGCTAATAGCCGGTAAAAAATCGGCTGAAGATTCATCAATCGCGGTGCCAACGTTGCGCAGTTCAGCAACTTCACCGGCCACAATGAGGATCTCTTTTACACCACTATCAGCAGATTTAAAGAGTTCATCGATTCTCTCAAGATTTGATCGAACATCAACGTCGGAGACGGCCGCAATGACAAGTCCGGTATCACCATTCTGGAACCCGTTCAGAACAGCTCGGAAGTTACTGCTGTCACGGGAATATTGATCTTGCAGTACCTGTTCAAAACCACGATCGATCACCTTGTCGACCGTATGACCGATCCGTTCAATCAGCAGAGCCTGTCTTTGTGCGATCACAATCTCGTTGCCTGCTGCACCATTACTTGCCAGCACCCTGACAATCTTGTTGTTTTCCTGGTGGATTAATTGAAGATTAATGTTGATATCGGCACTGGATTCGCGCAGCGAGTCAACTGCACCCTTTTTGTGGATGATCGTATCGATTTTTGTTGACAGGTCCGCCCATAACACCGCCACCTGGGACACCGAGGCCTGAGCAGTCGCCCGTACTGCTGGCAGTCCTGTTGCACCATCGCCGTTTCTGAGAACATCCAGGAGACGGTCAAATTCATCCTTGTCGCGAGCAAGCGCTGAAAAGGCCATGACGTTGCCACTACCCGCCGCAGAGGCTTGGTTGGCCAATCCCTGTGCAATGAGATGCATTTCGCTGGCATGTCGTGCATGCGGATTACTGCCGCCACCGGCGCCGCTCAGCACATATAGATTTACACTGAATCCCGCGATCAGCAACACAAGGAAACTGATCATGCCCAGTAGCACAGGGCTACGCAGCATATTTGTCGTGTTTGTATCCTCAGCCATCTCTTGCTCCAGTCTACCGTTGTTTCACATCGCTCTAGTGTGAGACAGCCAGCGTTCCTAATCTTGGGTCATCAGAAAGCGCGGCGAGGCTCATTACTGGCCAGTGCACACCCGCTACCCCGTATGACCCTCGGACGAATTTCTCAAACATCTCCGGGACGTCCCCAGCATCCTCGGAGTAGGCATCCGAAGGAAAATGCTGCATTCCAAGTGAGTCATCAATAATGAAACCCAGTAAATGTTCTTCGTCCTCGACAGCCAGTACTCGACGCTGCGCGCTGGGCAATGTTGACGGTTGACCAAAAAACAGCGCCAGATCCACCACGACCATCAGCCTGCCCCTGACATTGCCAACTCCAATCACAAAACTTTTAACACCTGGGACTCGAGTTGTCGGAGGAACTCTCATTAGTTCGCTGGTTTCTTTCATTGACGTGATAAATCTTTGTCCTAGCAGGTTGAACCCTAGGCCAGTCGAGAGCGTTTGAGTCGCCTGCGCTGTAGGCAAATCAATCGCACTGAGCCTTGCCTTGTCTGCCAGACTCGAAAGCATCTCAAATGGTGATAATTTACTCATCGCTACAGACACGCACGCAAGACGGAAATCAGCTCATTGGTATCCACTGGTTTCGTGATGTAACCTTTTGCACCCTGGCGCTGCCCCCAGACTTTGTCGGTCTCCTGATTCTTGCTACTCACAATAATGACCGGTATATGTTTGGTATCTGTACCTCTGGCGATCTGTCTTGTTGCCTGGAAACCGTTCATGTCAGGCATGACTATATCCATCAGAATAACATCCGGTTGCTCTGCAATGGCCATATTCAGGCCGTCTCGTCCGTTTTCTGCAGTAATGACCTCATGACCCATCAATTCAAGCATCGCTTTGAACTGATGGATTTCGGTTGGAGAATCATCAACTAACAATATCTTCGACATCTCTATCAAGCTCCCTGCCCCAGATCGTCAATCCGTTTTAACGTGATCACGAATTGCGCTTAGTAACTCATCCTTGCTAAACGGTTTTGTGAGATATTGGTCGGATCCCACAATCCGTCCTTTGGCGCGATCGAATAAACCATCCTTACTCGACAACATGATGACCGGCGTACTTTGGAAATCAACATTGTTTTTAATCAGCGCGCAGGTTTGATAACCATCAAGGCGAGGCATCATTATGTCGACAAAAATGATGGCAGGTTGAGAGTCTGCGATCTTGGCTAACGCATCAAAACCATCCGTCGCTGTAATGACTTCACATCCTTCTTTTGACAGTAAGGTCTCGGCGGTTCTGCGGATGGTCTTTGAATCATCAATGACCATCACTTTCACGCCTTCAAAGTTGTCGTCCATAGCTCCTACCTTGGTACTGTGTCACAAGCCTCTTCGTGGAATCCGTCAATCGCTGAACATGCGAAAAGTGCATTGCTTCCCGTAAGATACATCACATTTTGTAACACAGTCGTTAAACTCAAACCATAAGTGCCCGAGACATAAGGGAATTCTCTCACAAATCGAAGTTAGTTAGTTTACAATATTGGCCGTTTCAGGAGACGGTACCAAACGCAATAACACCGAGCCTTGACAGTGGGTCCTGATACTCACAAAAATGTCGAGCTGAGCCAATAGGGGAGACAACTTGACCTATCGTATCGGCGTCCTAATGGACCCCATCGACTCTATAAAACCCAAAAAGGACAGTACCCTGGCCATGATGCTTGCTGCACAAGCTCGCGGCTGGCATGTCAGCGTCTTTACCCAGGCTGACCTCTATATCGAAGACGGGGAGGTCTCTATTTTCGTGTCCGACGTGACCCTGTTTGACGATTCGGACAAATGGTTCGATCTGCTAGATCGCAGGACGGCAAAGGCAGCCGAATTTGACGGCTTTCTAATGCGAAAGGACCCTCCATTCGACATGGAGTACATCTACGCAACCTACCTTCTTGAGTTAATTGAGAATACTGGGGTTCCGGTACTCAATCGGCCCGCTAGTATCAGAGACTGTAACGAAAAACTTTTTGCATTGCAGTTCCCGCAATGCACCCCTTCTCACCTGGTCAGTCGGAATCAGGAAAAGCTTAAGTCATTCCACCAGAAGCACGGAGATGTTATCTACAAGCCTCTGGACGGGATGGGAGGCGCATCGATTTTCCGGGCGGTAGCAGATGAACATAACCTGTCTGTCATCATCGAAACGCTGACCCGGCATGGCGAGGTACAAACCATGGTTCAGCGCTATATTCCAGAGATCAAAGCAGGGGATACGAGAATTCTGCTGATAAATGGCGAGCCGATACCCTTTGGATTAGCGCGGGTACCCGCCAAGGGAGAAACTAGAGGCAATCTCGCCGCTGGCGGCAAAGCAGTAGGGCGAGAACTGACCGACCGAGACCGCTATATCTGCGAGCAGGTTGGACCGGT
>Ga0315324_10000597_pt1 | contig 12437 bp, 11 predicted proteins | sample M150021515metaG_FD_203919 | JGI IMG/M metagenome (GOLD analysis project Ga0315324, IMG submission 203919) | Ammonia-oxidizing marine archaeal communities from Monterey Bay, California, United States - M1 500m 21515 | ecosystem: Environmental > Aquatic > Marine > Intertidal zone | place: USA...
AACAAAATACTTGGTAGCGTTTAACCACTACTAGTCATACGGCTCCATTCTTTCATCAAACAACCAGGCAACCGATCTGATTCGATACTCAGACTTTCGACCGAAAAGCCCTGTTATAATTCCTATTCTCTTCTCACGATCCTTGCCTCTTCTGATTTGCTATATCTTTCTCCAATTGCATAAATTGATTGCTCTTCTTCATTGCCCGGACCATCTCCGTATTCGAGATCAGTTCGATGATTTCATAGGACTCGAGGAGTCCTGTTGGCATTCGCATAAGGTACACCGCCTGAATAACTTCGTTATCGTCAGGCAGCGCCACGGTGATATAACTTTTGCCCTTGCCGAGGCCATAGTAGTAACTCAGTATCTCCCCGCCGAGTTCGCCAAATGCTTCCTTCACAACATCAAGACGATCTGTCGGTTTACTCATCAGCATCTGCCAGCCTTGCGCCGAAGGTTCAGCGACAAACATAAAAGTACGTCTGTCTTCATCAGCTTGCAGCGCCGTTGCCACCAGCAACAAGAATGCAGCAACCATTGGTTTCATAAAGCTTTCCTCTGGAAAAGTGTTCCTACCCTAACTATGTGAGTCTTCACAAAATAATTTCACAGGTCTTGTCCATCAGCATCTAATATCATTCATATCAGATACGAAACTCAGCGATCACAGAATTCGACGCGTATGCTTAATTTGACGGTCGACACACCCGAATTGACAAGTTTACAGCTCCACTACGATGCAATAATGCCCGTGCAACCTGGGAGGCCCTGTGTTCAAAGTCAGTTTTTTCGTCAAAAAAAGTGTCGGCGTTTCCAGCGAAGACTTTCGCCGCTACTGGCTGGGTGAACACGCGGACCTCAATATGGCCTACGCCAGAGACATCGGCGTCAAACAGTATCTCAAATGTGAAGTCTTGCCGGATCACCCCATGACCGTTGCCGGTATGCGCAACTACCAGACCGGGCCAATTCGATTTGATTTTGTCGACCATTGGATCTTTAACGACATTCAGGAACTCCGCCAGGGCGCAGCAGACCCTTCGATCAAAGAACTCATGCAAAAAGCCTACGACAGCGAGGATAAGTGGCTGAATGTTCCTGCTTCCAGCGTTCACATGTCGACTGATCTGGTACAGTTTTTCCCGGCTGACGCCAATTCAGTCAGGGCGACGGAAAACGACCCTTACCTCAAAATTTACTACCACGTTCGCATATTCCCACACATTCCACGCCAGGGGGCCCAACTGCATTGGAACGCCAGTCACGGCAGTGAGTCGCGACAACACATCAAGTATTCAAAACAGAAGAAGTATATTCAGGCGCACAAAATCGATTCGACTTTTGTTGACGAACTCACTACTTTGCGTGGTTATGAAGATGATCCGACCATCATTGGTCATGCAGAAGGCTGGGTCGGACTCGACCCGGCACCGACGACCTTCTCAGAAGAGGAAGAGGCCGAGATCGTCAGTATGACCATGGATGACATTGATCTTTTCGCCGACAAGAGCCGGGGCAATGTCTTTTTCGCCACCGAACACTATGTCATGGATGAAACTGTGATCACTCGTCCCACCAAGGGTGATAAGCCGATGCCGGAGTTCTTTTCAGCGGTTTACTGAGTAATACTAAAACGCCGGGCCGGTCACATTTTGAACCATCCGAAAATCTTGAGAATCTTAATCGGCTCAAATCGTAGCCCGTATCATCTCCAGTAATCAGGTCTGCCATTACCTTCCCAGCACCTGGACCTATTCCGAATCCATGACCGCTGAAACCAGTTGCAAGAAACAATCCCGGACATGATTCGATCGCATCCATCACCGGAACAACGTCAGGTGTTGCATCAATCATACCGGCCCAGGTTTCAGCGAAAGACACATAAGCCAGTTATGGAACGTGTTTCCCCAGGCATTGATAGCACCCATGGCTATCGGTACTTCATCAGGGTCCCGCCCCATAGAACGAATCCGGCCCGAATTTCGAGACGACTGTTCTCCGGCGACACGCGCCTTATCACAGACGAGCACCTTTAAACCTCGCTGTGCTAGATTCCAGGCAGTACATTTATCTATGCCGCCAGCACCACTGACGACAACATCGACGCTGTCTGGCAGCGGATCTTGAAAGGTGACGGGCGAATTTTCGTGAAACTTGAACATGACACCGCAAACCAGTGAATGACGGTCTAAATACTACGCCCCAAAAACAATGTATTCTTTGCCTTTGAAGACACACAGTTATCTTTCAACGTATTCAGCTATACGCCAATTGCGTAACTTGAAACTGAAAAAGACAAGTCGCTCCCGAAGGGATTGTGAGACTATTTGAGCCAAATTCGGGACTCACCAATATACATGACGCTCTCAATCGATTTCAGCGGGAAGGTCGCCCTGGTCACAGGTGCGGCCCAGGGCATAGGCTTTGCCAGCGCTGAGGCGTTCGCCAAAGCTGGTGCCAGCGTTGTTCTGGCTGACCTGCAACCGGAAGTGGCAGATGCCGCAGAAGCTATCCGTAAAGCAGGTGGTGATGCCCAGCACGTTCTCTGCGATATCAGCGGCGGTGACAAATGTCGCCGAATGGTTGAAGAGACACTCGCGACCTATGGCCGCCTGAATTTTGCTTTCAATAACGCTGGCATTGGCAGCTATGTTCGGCCAGTTGGTGAAGTTGAAGACAAAGACTGGCAGAGAGTCATTAATATTAATCTTTCCGGGGTTTTCTACTGTATCAAGCATCAGGTACCGGCAATGATGCAATCCGGTGGCGGTGTTATCGTCAACAATTCATCGGTCCTGGGGGTGCGGGCCTTGCCGGATAGCAGTGTCGAATACACTGCAGCAAAACATGGGGTTATCGGTCTGACCCGGCAGGTTGCCGTCAACCATGGTGCAGACGGAATTCGCTGTGTCGCGGTTTGCCCAGGCCTGATTGAAACATCATTAATTGACCCAGATTCGCCCGGTGGTGTGAAAGACGGTGGTATCCCACCTGACCTGAAGAAATGGTATCTAGAAAGAACCTCCCAGGGTCGAGCTGGCAAACCGGAAGACATCGCACGCGCCGTCACGATGCTCTGCTCTGACGAGTCGTCTTTTGTTAACGGCACTCACCTGATCGTCGATGGCGGTTTGATTCAGGGTTAGTCATGACCAAACAAACAAATTGGTATTCTGTCTTAAAGATATCGGGTGCTTATCTGGCATTTCTGATCGGTTCAGGTTTTGCCACCGGCCAGGAGGCATTGCAGTTTTTCGCCGCTCATGGCTGGCAGGGCTATCTCGCAACTTTCGTCATGATGTTACTACTGAGCTACACGTCGCTGTCACTGATGCGTGCAGGTAGACGATATGAACTACACACCAATGAGGATGTCTTTCGTCATTTCTGCGGGCCATATCTCGGTGTTGCCCTGACCTGGTACACGATGATCATGATTGTCGCCGTCGCCGCAGTCATGCTGGCGGGTGCTGCGGCGACTCTGGATCAAGCCTACGGCGTCCCCTTTTATGCCGGCGCTGGTCTCATGGCTATTCTTGCGATGGCAACCATGATGCTGGGATTTAGGAAAATACTGGATGTCTTAGGGCTTGTCGGGCCGGTGCTGATTATTCTGACCATTATCGTAGCCTGCATGTCGGTTTCCCAAAATCTGGCTTACCTTACAGACGGCGCTGCGAGGTCCACAGAACTTGAAATCCTCACCGCAACACCACACTGGTTGTTCGCTGGTTTTGTTTATGTTGGCCTTACATTGCCAGCAATGGCGAGCCTGCTGCCGCAGGTCGGTGCAACTATGGAATCCGAAAAAGACATTCGTATCGTTGCCGTCATCGGGCCAATGTTGATCGGTTTAGCGATGTTGGTTGTCCTGACTGCGCTACTGTCGAGCATCGAGTCTGTCTACCGGGCTGAAGTGCCAATGATGGTGTTGGCAAACGAGGTAATGCCAATCTACGGTTCGATTTTTGCGATCGTCATTTTCCTTGGAATCTTCACTACCGTGACGCCACTTCTGTGGACGGTCTGCTCAAGATTCGCCGAAGAAGAAACAAAAGGCTATCGTCTGTTGGTTTTCGGTTTAACACTCGCTGCATTGCTTGGCGCAACGGTCCTGCCTTTCGGCCAATTGCTGAACCTCATCTATCCAAGCATCGGTTATGTTGGCCTGACAATTCTCGCCAGCATCCTAGTTAAGGACGTCAGCGCCTTCGTTGCACGCAACAGGACCATCCCCTAAACTTCAATAACCTTCACTTTTCAACAAAGCTGCGCAGGTATGCAAAGCACTCCCACCAGTTTCTACGCCAATCTCGTTGTTGTCAGCGAAGCGTTGAAACGCCAATACGACCTTGATACCGATGCAATGCTGGCGGAGACGGGAGTTGACCTTAAAGCTGCAGCCCGGGGTGATCAGCGGATTCCTTTCGAATTGGTCGACCGATTCTGGGCGATGGCTGTCGAGGCAACCGGCAACCCTTCTATTGGCCTGGACGTTGTCGAGGATATGAATCCGGTTGTCTATCGATCACTGGGCGTTGCACTCATGTGCAGCAGCACTCTCCGGGATTTCTTTAACCGATTTGAACGTTTCTTTGCCGTCATCTCCACTTTGGAAACCACGCGCTTTGAGGAAACTGATCAACATGCCGTGTTCACTGATCACAGCCAGGTAGACTACTCAAAAGCCACAGTCGGGTGTCACTCAGATGCCTTTGCAGCCTTTGTCGTCAAGTTTATCCGGATCGTTTATGAACCAGGTTATGCGCCCCTGAAAGTAGAACTCGCCTGGACTCCGCCGGAGGAGTATCACCAGCGTTACCGTGACTGGTTCGGTTGCCCGGTCGAATTCGGATTCGATGATTCAAGGATATATATCGAAAGGGACGATCTCGACACGGAACTGCTCGGCTCCAACCCAGACATCGCAATGCATAATGACCAATTGGCGATGAGTGTCCTTGAGAAGATGCGAAAGCTGGATCTGCCAGAGCAAGTCTATGCCCGCCTGATTGATTTCCTGCCCGCTGGTGATTGCAGCAGGAAAAAGGTCGCAAGATCCCTGGCAATGAGTGAAAGCGCTTTTCAGAAGAAGCTGAAGGCTGCCGGTACCAGCTATCAAGAGTTACTTGACGAAACACGCACGGAGCTCGCAAAGCTTCACCTGTCAGACCCTGACATGTCAGTTGATGAAGTCGCCTACATGCTGGGCTTTTCGGACTGCAGCAATTTTACACGTGCGTTCAAACGCTGGCTGGGTGTTTCACCTCGCGAGTTCCGGAACACAACTTCATAGCCCTATCAATTACCAACGATTTCGCGGTAATGGCTTTTCTCAGTTGGTTCGTAACGAATGGGTTGACCGGGGTATACCTGCTGCACAACTGAGTTATCGACAATGACTTCTCCGCTGACAATCACATAGGGTATCCCTGTCGACGGCGATCCATTCTTGCCCAATGTATATTCGGCATTGTCGGTCACAGCATTGGGGTCGAAAATCGTGATATCAGCGATCAGACCTTCCTGCAGGCGACCCCGATCCTGCATCGATTCGATGCCTGCCTCACCCAGATGTAGAGCCGCCCAAAAGCTAAGCTGTCTGATTGACTGTTCAAGAGGTACACCCTCTTCTCTCCCGAGCCTCAAGACTCTTGCATGGCTACCGGCTGTCCGTGGATGGCCAACAAAATCTTCATAAGGAGAATTCCAGGAAAGATCATTGCCATCGACATCTGTCGTCGGCATACCGTCACTACCAACGATCGCATGCTGTCGCATCAGCCATTGTCTGAGCCAGGCTTTCCTCGGATGCAGAAAAACAACAACGATATAACCAGGATTTTCCGCGCGCTTCTCCTGATAGGTCTGTTCGGTATAAAACTCTCCAGTGGCGGGGTCCATCATCCATGTCTCATATTCTGCCCGCCATTCCTTGAGAAACACTTCTGGTCTTAGAAACTCAGAGCCGATAGGACCTGACCCTGCAACGTACGGATAATACTCAGACCAGACATTGAACCCTTGCTGCCTCGCAGCTGCCAATTTATCTTCGTTTTCCCACCAGCCTTGGTTGTTGTCATGAACCGCCATGAATGGCGCATTCAATGCTAACGCATTGGCTAAGGCTTCAGCCAAACCCAACGTTCCTTCGCTAGGGGGCAAGTTGTTACCAAGGAACCTGACATGGCTGTATGTGCCCCTGCCAAATGCAGCCGCAAGTTTTTGTAGCTCCCACATTTCCTCGGTTGTCACGCCTTCGATCATATATCCAATGGTAGAGCCCAAGCCCAGCCCGCCCTGTTGCAGCTCTTCGTCGAGGCGCCGGACGATATCATTGAGTTGTTCGAGACTAGGCCTGGTCACTGCAAAATCAGGTACACCATTGTTTCTTTCCGCCTCTGCTCTGATCGGGCCGATTCGTTGTGCGTCCAGAGGCTCTTCAAGCTCTAAGCCATCGAGCACGACCATACGCAAATACTCATGAGAGACGGTTATGCCGTAGTTGGTTTGCCACTTTCCTTTCCGTTTGACATACCAATCGTTGATGTTGATGCCTCCGACTTCCAGATCCAGGGTGGTTGTAACACCATCACGCAACATCAACTTACTGCCAAACTGAGTCTGTCCATGGGTGTGGGTATCTATGAACCCTGGGGCTACAACGAGGCCGGTCGCGTCAATGACTCGATTGCCTTTAAGTTGCTTCTTGCTGATCCTGCTGATTTTATCTTCAGAGACGCCAATATTTCGTTCAGCATCCAGCCCTGATTCCGGATCGATGACGCGACCACCCGAAATAACCAGGTCATAAGTCTTGGCACTCACATAAGGCGATATCAAAATCGCCAGGGCTAATAGCGCTATTCGGGACACACAGATCTCCAGACTCATCAACTACGATACCAGCCTAGCAACAGAGAATTACTGGGAACAGGTATTTTCGGCAAATCGATGGACCTGAAACAAAAAAAGGCGCCGAACCCTTTTTCGCATCCAGAGCAAACTCTAGATTTGGGGGGACTATTCTCCTCCGAGGCGGAATCTCGCCTGAACCATAATAGTTCGTGGTGGCTCGAGATAACCAAGATAGGTTGGCACCAGGAATGAATTGAAAAACGACTGTGACTGAGACAGTACTCTTTCATCACCCAGGTTTCTACCAACCACCGCGAGGCTCCAGCGGCCATCTGCTGCTTGAATACCCAGGCGCGCATCAACCTTGGTCCAGGAATCCTGCTTACCTGCTGGCTCAAGTGCTCCATCAGTGTAGTATTCGTCGCTCAAGGAGACGCTCAGGTTCGCAACAAAGTTAATGGTACCGGTCATTGGCATCACAAGATCCGCATAAAGACGACCTGACCAGTCAGGTGCCAGGTGCAGAGTCTTTCCAGACTGATCACAAGGGCTCGTGAGTCCGCTGGTAATGTTACAGGTGCCATTGTCGAAAGAATCGTACTCTGCATTCTGGAATGCCCAGGAGCCGCCGAGTTCGAGATTTTCGGTCGCCGCAAATCGAAGATCCAATTCAAGACCCGTCGAAGTTGCTGTTGCTGCGTTCGTGACATTCTGCACGATGACACCATCTACCGGCGTAAATGTATTGACCTGTAGGTCATCAAACTCTGTGTCATACAGCGCTGCGTTTAATTCCAATCGATTGTCCATCCATCGAGACTTCAGACCAATCTCGAAACCTGTCGTCGTCTCGTCATCGTATTCCTGATCAGAAGGACTCCACGTGGTTGGCGGGTTTCGCTGGGCAGAAGTGAAACCACCACTTTTTGCACTTCGACCACCCTTGAAGTAAATCATCGCGTTGTCATTGACTTCCCAATGAACGGCCAGCTCGGGCAGGAGGTTGTCGCTGCTGCGATCAACTTCGAGCCCAACAGATGCTGGGTTTGTGGAACATAGACCCAGAGTACCTGGCAATGGTGTGTCTACAATCGTTTGTGTCGCAATATAACCCAGAGCACATTCAGTGTCGTACTTTGAGTCTTTGTCTTCATCAGTATATCGCAGACCAGCAGTCACACTCACCGAATCGCTTACATTAAATGTCGCCTGACCGAATACAGAACGAAGCTCAGAGCTTTGATCAAACAAGGATGAAGTATGAATCAGAAGATCCGCACCAAAAGGTCCGAAAGAACTCAACAGCCCGCCGAACAAGGCAGGACCGTATTGAGCCGGTTGATCGTTAGTGGTGTTGTAGTCGTGATAATAGATACCGACCATATAATCGATCTTATTACCCTTGCTACTCGTCAAACGTATTTCGATGGCATCCGATTCGAAGTCTTCATCAATAGACGCGTCAATAAACGCGTCTGAGTTGGTATCCAGATCAACCGTGAAATCAAATTCAAACTCAGAATGCCCAATCATCGCCGTCAAAACATGGTTTTCAAGCTGAATTTCCAGGTTGGCAATGATCGTTTCGAGATCTGTCGTCTGCGTCGGGCACGTATCAGGATTGATACCCGGAACTGTCATTTGCGCGGAGAATCCGCTCGTATCGTTATGACAACCGTTAGAAGATCGCACGTAATTCAAGCGGTTATCATTTGGCTCCGTCGCAAGACCGCCATCAAAATCAAACATTTCGCCGATATTGCCATCTAGCGTGCGCTCAGCAGATTCGTATTTAACAGTCAGCGCGGCGCTATCTGAGATGTCCCATACCGCACTGATTCGGAAGAGCTCATCTTCGAGGTCTCCTTCATCTTCGCCAGTAAATGAGTTTTCATAGTAGCCATCTCGATCGCTGGCCTTGATCGCCGCTCGAATACCCAGTCTCTCGCCCAGTGAGCCACCTAATACCAATTGAGCAGATTCGCCACCAAACTCGGTTTCAGTATCGATCATAACGTCAGCAAAAAACGGATCACCTGGTTGTGTCTTGTTCGTTACGATACTGATTGCACCTGCGGTTGAGTTCAACCCATGAACCACCGACTGAGGGCCTCTGGCTACCTCAACACGTGCGACATCGAAGAATGGAGACAGATACATTCTGTTGCGAGGCATATACATGCCATCAATGAACATACCGACTGATTGTTCAAAAGAACGTTCCTGCCCAGAACCCAGACCTCTAATCACAATGGCACTCGCTGTGATACCACCGCCAACATTCAGATTTGGCACCGTAGACTGGAGCTCCGAGAAATCAGTGATTCCCATATCCTCCATGGTTTCACCAGATACGGTCTCAATTGAAAGCGCAATATTCTGTGTGCTTTCCGAGCGCTTGGTTGCAGTTACAATAACTTCTTCCAGTACAACATCGGCCGACGCTGTAGTTGAAAGACTCACCAGCAGAGACGCTGCGAGCAACTTTCTTAAAGACATAATTCCCCCTTGGGTGTTGTTTCTACAAAGTCTAAATGAGGACGATTGTTCTGATTTGTCATTTAGACCACGGATTTTGTCTAATCGTGTATTATGTAGTTGACCATTTCCGCGTCATCTACAAGACATCAAAACAGGCAAATGACTGGTTTCGAACACTGGGCGCGATCAGCAAACGACACATTCTCCATAACTCATTGATTTAAAAATCTTTTATTAAGCCAAATCCGGCAATGAGTGCACAGTGATATCGGGAAGCTCATCTTCGAACAACTCAACCTCAACAAGACAGCTGTGTGCAGAACAACCCTGGGCAATCGTTGAGGTGCCGACATCTTTTGTTACCGCATTGGGATTACCATGAACATCAACTTCTTGGTTGCCGACCATCTGAGGGTCGTACCAGGCACCGGTAGGTACCTCTATGACGCCTTGCCGGATGTGATCACTGATCTCTACTCCAACGAGGGTGGCGCCACGATTGTTGAAGACTCGCACCACGTCATCATCTGAAACACCACGTGCCTCCGCATCGTTCGAGTTCATACGCGCCCGCTCTCTACCCTTAATTTTTCGATCAGTACTGGTCCGGGCGTGATCGTACTGACTGTGCAATCTTGTTCTTGGCTGATTCGAAATCAGGTGCAGCGGATAATCATGCGCCCTGTCCCCGCCCAACCATTCAGTATGTTCATACCAACTCGGGTGACCGGCACAGTTGGTATCTTTGAAAGAAGCTATCGTTTCCGAGAAAATCTCAATCTTCCCTGATGGGGTTTGCAGTGGGTGGGCCACAGGGTCACGCCTAAACTTCTCAAGCGCGTACTTCGCATCAGGAAGTTGAGAGCTCAGATCAATCTGCTCACCGGACCAGAACTCATTGAATTCCGGCAGCTCGATATCAACCCCAGCAGCATTATTCCGGGTATCTTCATAGAGCTGGCGGACCCATTCGGCGGCATTTTTGCCTTGTGTGAATCCCTCTTCAAAACCGAGCCTGGCCGCCAACCCCGCAAATACCTCATAGTCATCCCGAGACTCACCAAAAGGACTGACCGCTTTGCGCATTGGCGTTAGATAAGTGTCATAACTGCTACCGCCGAAGTCCTCTCTCTCAAGTGTCGTCGTTATGGGGAAGATAATGTCCGCATGACGGGCAGTAGCCGTCCAGAAGGCTTCATTGATGATGATGGTTTCCGGCTTCTGCCAGGCAGAGCGGAGTTCAGACAGGTCCTGATGATGATGAAACGGATTGCCGCCTGCCCAGTAAATGACCTTGATGTCTGGATAGGTCAACGTCTGCCCATTATACCGATAGGATTTTCCAGGGTTTCTCAGCATGTCTGTATGCCGAGCTACCGGGATATAGGCATTGACCGGTTTGCCTCGCTGACCGATTTCCATACCGAGGGCACCCAGCCTGAAATTTGGAATTTTCCTGCCACCAAAGCCCATGTTGTGAATACAGCCATAGCCGTAGCCAAGCCCACCACCCGGCTGGCCGATATGTCCCAGCATTGCCGTGAGTGTCGTGATCATCCACCAGGTTTGCTCACCGTACTCCTGACGCTGCAGGGACCAGCTGATGCCCAAAAGACTTCTGTGCTCAGCCGCCTGCCGTGCAAGTTCTTTAATCGTATCTGCTGGGATCTCCGATATTTCACTAGCCCACTCCGCCGATTTTGGGACGCCATCGTTGTCGCCCATGAGATAGGGCAGGAATTTCTCGAATCCGACTGTATAACGATCTAGAAACTCTAAATCATGTCGGTCTTCAGCGACGAGCGTGTGAGCCATACCCAACATAATTGCAACGTCAGTGCCTGGCCTGCAGGCGAGCCAGTCGGCACCCAGTTCCGGCAATAGATCGTCCTGGATAGGACTAATGTTTACGACCCTGACACCAGCTTGCTTCAGCTTCATCAGCTGCTCGCGCGGATTATGGCAGCCGATGCCACCGGCATTTACCTGGGTATTTTTTAACGCTGCGCCACCAAAGAAAATTGCTGTTCGGCAATGCTCAGCAATCTCTTCAGGGCTCGGTGCTTCCCGAACTAATTGCAGCACAGGCATCGCCAGAACGTGCTGAACAATGACTTCAGCCGCAGCGGTTGAGTAACTGTTTACCGAGGTAACGTATCCCCCAAGCAAACCCAGAAACCGATGGACCTGACTTTGAGCATGGTGGAACCTGCCTGCACTCGCCCAGCCATACGAACCACCAAAGATACTGTCGGGACCGTTCGAATCGAAAGTTTTTCTTAAGGCCGATGCCGCGAGATCCAATGCCTGATCCCAGCTAACGGCAACAAACGGTTCCTGGCCCCTGCCCGTATGATCTTCAGAATCAGGGTTGTCAAAAAAGCCCTGGCGCACCATCGGCTGAGAAATGCGGACCCTCGGGTCCATCGCATCGAGCAACGACTGACCAATGGCTGTCGGTTCTTTGTCAGCGTCATAGGTTCTTACCGATATCAGCTGCTCACCATCAGACTCGACAAGATAATTACCCCAGTGAGTGCTGGTCGGGTGTGTGTCAGTCATGTTTTGCCGTCTGGCTACTTGAGTTCGAGTTCTGCCTCGACCTCAACTGGAATATTAAATGGCAGACCTGCCATGCCGACCGCAGATCGCGCCGCCAGACCGACCTCTTCACCAAATACTTCGATAATGGTTTGAGAGAAGCCATTGATCACAGGCGTCTGGCCTGTAAAACCAGGCGCAGAGTTCACCATGCCAAACACTTTTACCCAGCTCTTGATTTCATCGAGGCTGCCAAGCTCTCGTTGCAGCGTTCCCATCATGGTCAGTGCAACCCTCTTCGCAGCCTCAAAACCTTCTTCAAGTGTGACTTCGCCGCCAACCTGACCGAGCGGTTCCGCGATGGACCCGTCATCATTCTGAGGGCCATGTCCGGAGACTATTACTCGTTTATCGATGACTTTCACCATCACAAGCGGTACCGACACACCCGCTGGCAGTTGCAGTGGTGGTGGCAACACCAGCCCAAGTTCCCTAACTTTCTGTTCCGCTGACATGTTTCCTCCCTATGCCGCTTTGACAAATACCCGATTGTG